>JAABUS010003006.1_pt1 | contig 29111 bp, 24 predicted proteins | sample 5560161 | NCBI WGS metagenome assembly JAABUS01 (sample SAMN10711885, study PRJNA513376) | rock metagenome | isolation source: Antarctica rocks | place: Antarctica: Victoria Land, Trio Nunatak nord | collected 2016-01-04
GGAGGGCGTCGACGACGCCATCCACCGGGCTCCTCCTGACGTCGTCATCTGCAGTCGCCTGACCGAGGCAGTCGAGACCCGGGTGAGGGCGTGGATTCTCCTCTATCCGAACAGTGAAGACCTCGCCGTCGTCAGCGTCGCCGGCAACCGGCGCACGCTCCCCAGCGTCGACCTTCCCGATCTTCTGGCCGTGATGGATGAAGCGGAAGGTCTCGCTTCAGGACCGGCAAACATCCTGGCCCAGAGCGTCCGGTAGCCGACGCGTGCTCCACGGCCACTCCTCCCAGGGGTTCCAGGACGATCACATCTCCCCTGCGCCACTCCATCGGGTGCCGCGGCTGCCAGTCGTCGCCACGCTCGGAGATGTGCCGGTGGGGTTGGCAGACGCCGGCGGCCGCTGGAGCCCTGTCTCGTCTGATGGTGACTTCCCCGCGGGAGCCGCGGTGTGGTGCACCGGGTGCCGGTCGGAGACATCAGCGATGACCAGGGCAATCGGCTGTGGCGGATCGTGCGCCGCGGCAGCCGGTCTGCGGTGACCCGGGAGCAAGCGCCGATGGTGCGGTGGCCGCCCAGGGCATGACCGGAGTCCTAGCCACGCTCGCCAAAGCTACCCCGTGGACCACCGGCCCGCACGCCGCCGCGGTTGTTCGAGGAATGCGAGCCCAGTCGATGACGACCAGGTCTCAGGAGAGACGCGCCTGGACACCCACGACCGGCAGCAGTGACTCGACCGCCTGTCGGATTGGTGTGAGATCGAGGTCGGTCGCGATTGATGCTTCGTCCGGCAGGTCGGTGAGGAGTTCTTCGACGCCGAAGAGGGCGCGGGCGAATTGCGGGTAGACCGTGCGGCCGAGCAGGTGGTGGGCGAGGTCAGTGCTGGTCTGGGGTTCGAGCTGGGACCGCTGGACGAGGAATGCGGTGAGGCGCTCGTGGGTCGCGGCAAAAAAGGTGTCGTAGTACTCGGCTGATGCTGCTGGGAGCCTGTCCGCCTCGGCGATGCCCATCCGGCAGGTTCGCAAGATCGGTTTCCAGAGGAGCATCTGCAGGAAACGACCGCAGTAGAGCGTGATCGCTTCGACGGTGTCGTCCGCGTAGTGGTCGGGCGTCTTGATCCTGCCGAGATAGAGCTCGCGCACCAGGTCGACGACGGCGAGGAAGAGCCTGTCCTTCGTCTCGAAGTGCGCGTAGAGCGACCGCTTCGAGGTTTCGGCGCGCGCGGCAATCACGTCCATCGAGGTGCGTTCGAACCCCATCTCGATGAAGACATCCTTCGCCGTGAACAGGATGTGCTCCCGCAGCTCACTGCCGCGTCGTGCCATGTCTTGCCTTTCGGGTAAGTATACGGTACGGTTTAGTATACTTTGAGTGAGGAAGGGAGACTAGCCATGATCGTCGTCACGTCGCCTACGGGCCTCATTGGCCACCAGGTCCTCAAGCACCTCCTCCAAGGCACTGAGCCGATCCGGGTCATCGCACGTGACCCCGCTCGTCTCGCTGAGGAATCCCGGGAGCGCGTCGAGATCGTCCAAGGATCACATGGCGACCGCGCCGTGGTCGACCAGGCCTTCGACGGCGCGAACTCCATCTTCTGGCTGGTCCCGCCGGACCCCCGTGCCGAGAGCGTGGACGCCGCCTACGTCGACTTTAGCCAACCGGCGGTCAACGCCATCGTGCGCCATGGCGTCGAGCGTGTCGTCAGCATCTCGGCTCTGGGACGCGGAGTGCCGCTCAACGCCGGTTATGTCTCGGCATCGCTCGCCATGGACGATCTGATCGCCAGCACCGGCGTCAACTTCCGCGCCCTGACGATGCCCTCGTTCATGGACAACATCCTCCGCCAGGTCGGCTCCATCAAGAGTCAGGGGCGGTTCTTCTCGCCGATCTCCGGGGACCGCAAGTTCCCAAGCTGCGCCACCCGTGACATCGCGGCAGTCGCCGCCAATCTCCTCCTCGACCACTCCTGGAGCGGGCAGGACAGCGTTCCGGTGCTCGGCCCGGAGGATCTTTCGTTCAACGACATGGCGCGCATCATGTCCGACTCGCTCGGCACCCCCGTGTGCTTCCAGCAGATCCCCGGTGAGGCATTCAAGGCCAACCTGACCGGATTCGGCATGTCCGACGCCATGGCCCAGGGCATGCTCGACATGACGGTGGCCAAGGGCAACGGCCTCGACAACGCCGTGGTACGCACCCCGCGGTCCAGCACCCCCACCACGTTCCAGCAATGGTGCGAGGACGTGCTCAAACCAGCCGTCGCCGCCTGAACGCCACCGCTACGGGAGACGTGCAAAGCCGTTGTACGGCCCAAGGAGGATATGTCTCGGCGGGCCTGCCAGGAAACGAAACAGCAGATGGCTGAGGAACGGCGAGCTCCAGGCCGCTAACCTGCCGGACTGTGCCGCGGCACCGCACGTCCTCGACTCGATGCATGTGGTCTTCCCTCGGCTGAACCACCTGTGGGCAGACCAGGGCGACCCCGGCAGCGGCAAGGCGTAGATCGAGACGGAGCGTGGCTGGGCGGTCGAGATCGCGCGCCACTCGCCGCATGCGCGCGGTGAGGAGCGGCCCATCGGCGACTTGAGCGATCGGCGCACCGTGTGCGTCGAGTGGGTGCGGCTGCCGCCCGCGATCAAACGTTTTCCCGGGATCCTGCCGAAGCGGTGTCTGGCGGAGCGGACGACCAGCTGGCCTGCGCCAACCCGGCGGCTGGCCAGGCAGGACGAGCGCCTCTGCGCGGCGAGCGACGCCTTCATCTACGCCGCGATGGGTCGCCGGTTGGCCACAACCCGATCCTTCTCGAACAGCTTCTAGGTCAAACGACCAAGCTCGAAATCCGCCATTCGCCCGATGTTTTGGCTCCCGCCGTCGTCGTAATCTGACGAGTGGGTATGAGCGGGAGTCGCCGCCCACCATAAGGCATGGGGACTGAAACGGCTCGGATCAGCCCGAGGCTCGCCCCAAGCGGATCGACTCGCGGGAATACGCTGGAAGAACAGGACCATCGTTCGGGCGCAACCCTTAAAGCAACGAAGGCGGGGTCACGGCGTAGAAGTCAGTGTCAACCCCGTGCTCGTCGGTCTCACGTCGTTGGTAGACCATGCCGATCTTCTCCAACACGCGCTGCGAGGCGTGGTTGGCGGGGTAGATGGTCGCCTCGATCCGCTCCAGACCGTGGCTCTCGAAGCCGTAGGCGATGGCGACCTGGGCGACCTCCGTCGCCAGACCCCGCCCCCAATACGGCTGCGCGAAGGCGTAGATCAGCTCGACAGATTCCTGACGCGGCGGACCGACGAGCCCGCAGAACCCGATCAGCCGGTCCTCCGGCTTGATCGTCACGGCGAAGCAGCCATAGCCCCGAGCGCGATAGTTGGCGTTGGAGACCTCGATCCACTCCGCGGTCTGCTCTCTCGTCAGCGGCCGTCCGTCGCCCATATAGCGCATCGCGACCGGGTCGCCGCAGAGCGCCGCAAAGTCATCCAGGTCGCCATCGCGCAGGTATCGGACGATCAGTCGCTCCGTTTCGAAGACCATCATGTACGGGCGTGGGAATGAGACGGCAACACCATGGCATGAGCCACCAGCTCAGTAGAGCCGCATCTTGTCGAGGAGGGGCGACATCTGGTCGAGGTCGCCGCGGAGGTAGTGCCCGAGGTTGTCGAGAAAGCGGTCGGTCAGCTTGGCGTTCTCGGTGTCGGCGGTGCTCGCCGAGTGGAAGTTCACCAGCACGTTCGGCAGTTCCCACAACGGTGATTCAACCGGCAACGGCTCCGTCCGGAAGACGTCAAGCGCCGCAAAAGCGATCGTGCCATTCCGCAGCGCATCGATCAGCGCATCCTCGTCGACCACCTGCCCCCGGGCGATATTGACGAAGACGCCCCCCGGCTTCAAGGCGGCGATCTCGGCTCGTCCGATCAGGCCATCGGTCTCCGGGGTGTGGGGGGTACAGAGGACGAGGCAGTCGGCCCCCGCTAGCATCGACGGCAGCTCGTCGTGGCTGAAAAGTCGATCGACACCGAGGCTCGTCGCCCGGACGGGATCGTTCTGGCGGGCCATCGCCCAGACGGTCATGCCGAAGCAACGCGCGATCCGTGCGACTTCCCGGCCAATCCGTCCCGGGCCGACGATCGCCATCGTTTGCCCTGGGAGCTCGCGGGTGTGAAAACGCTGCCAGCGGCGGGCCCTGCCTTCCTCCTGAAGGTGGGCGAAGCGCTTGGTATGGAAGAGCAGCGCGGCAAAGACGAACTCGGTCAGCGGTTGGGCGTGGATACCACTCGCTGTCGTGACCATGACATCACTCTCTTGCAGCCCCAACCGCTTCACGTATGGGCCGACCCCCGCCGAGGTGGTCTGTACCCAGCGCAGGTGAGGCGAGAGCGCCAGCGGCCCGGTCTCCTCGCCGTAAGCGAAATCCCAGAGGATCTCAGCCCGGGCCAGCAGGGCATGCCACTCGGTTTGCTGCTCAGGGGTGCGCCGCCAACCGGGGTCGCCGTGGTCGGCAACGAACCGTATCGGCGGCAGCAGGTCGGGCCGGTACATCAGCTCGACATGATCCGGATAGGCCGCCGCGATCCGTGCCGCGTGCTCCGGCTCCAGCGGCGAGGCGATCATCGCCACCACCCGCGCTGCTGGTTTGCCCGTTTCCCCGCGCTCCCCTGCCACCGTCACGCCACCTCTTTCTGTTTCCTCGTCACCCGGCATCGATGGCATGGACCGTCGCATGACGACGGCCGGAGCGCAAGGTACGTCGCGCAACCAAATCATAAGGACCGGGGCCGCCACACCACGCGGCGGTACCAGGTTAGTCAGGCCATGGAGTCGGGTCGGTCGCCAGCGCAAGCCGGGCATGCGATGCTCACTACCAGTTGATGCGCCACCCGCGAGCACGGCTTCTGTAAAGTGTCGGAAAGACAATATAGCGACGGCCCACGCCACCGCTTGGGTTGTGACGGTGACCCATGCCCGCGTTTAGACGGGGGCCGTCGAACTCATGAAGCCGCAGGCTACTCAGGGGATCAGAGTCGTCTGTATGGCGAAGTCGCTGGCTCGTCCTAGATACCAGTCGGATCCTGCCTTCGCCTCCCATTCGTCACCCTCGGGCTGGGCATTGAGCCTCGTCGCCGGGTTCACTTGGAAGCGCTCGGAGCCTTGAGCCTCTCAGAAAGCTCGGCCGCACATCTGCAAGCTCTAGGACATTCGCGTGGGGTCACACTCGTCTGTTAGGATCGTCGTACCGAAACTGGACCATCGAGGAGGAGCTGTGATGAACGATAGCGACCTCGAGCAATGCCTAGGTGCCATCAAAGTTAATGGCAGGTTCCGGGAGGCCTGTCTAATCCATACATTCGCGGCGTTCGCGGATAGTGGGGACGAGGTTACGATCCGGGTGTGTGACTTTGGTCCCATCAGTGAACCAGCACGCTACTATGCCAGCCTGATCGACCAGAACGGCAAGGAATCCCAGTCTGCCAGGGGCGACACGATGGTATCGGCGCTGGGCATGCTTCCTCTCGAAATATAGATGAACTGTGCCAAGATGACGTCGATATGGCAGTGGAACGCAAAGCGGCCATACGTTCCAATGCCCGTGGCAATCTACGAGGTTAACAGAAGGCTTGGTTAGCTCAGAAGGCGAACGTGTCACTTATCAAAATGAGGTCAGCCAGTCCTCGTTGAGGCGCGCCGCCGCAATACCGCTGCACGTAGCCAGAATGGTGTCGAGGAGCACGTTGAGTTTAGTCGTGTCGTAGGTCGTCGGCTCGGCCGGTGAGAGGGCCAGGAATCGCCTGACGTGGGCCTGCTTATCCTCCAGTTCACCCTGATAATGCCCGCTCCCTGTGTGGTAACCCGTCCACCTCACCCTTGATGGCCTGTCGGTCCGCCACTGTAGGTCGAGGAAACACTCGATAGAGACCGCCTTGCCATTAATATTGGCCGGTTGCTCTCCGGTCGGTCCTACGGTCGAGAAGTTCTCGAACGACGCCATGTCTGGCAGCTTCATAATGCGCACGTTGCCTGGCGCTGCCAGCTGCGATGCGGCGGCCAGTTTCGCCGTTCCCTCTGTGTCATTATCGTAGATAAAGAGAACGTTATTCAGGATGCCGATCTTGAGAAGCCCCTGGTAGAGGTTGTGGAGGTTGCCAATCCCGGTCAAGGGATAGTTTTTGTCCATGTCGATGAAGTCAAAGAAGTCGGCGACGTGCGGCCTGAACAGCGACAGCGCCTTTTTGATGACAGCAGTGTCCGAACTGCCCTCAGTCACGATTAGGAACCGGTCTCGTCGCTTAGCCCCAACCTCAATGTCCTGCGGAGACGCGTATTCGTACATAATCTCATTGAAGGCGTGCCAAGTGATGGGTAGATCAAGGTTCACCGGGTTGCGGGCGAGCATCTGGAGAAGTGTAAAAGGATCGAGGCCGGTGATGTTGATCTCGTACCAACCTCGAAGGCGGTCGTGCTCGCCGGCTGTGGGGTCACCTTTGAGCAGTGACAGCATTCCGGTTGCGGCTTCCGCCCAAGGACTCCCTTTTCCTCTCCGGGGATGGTCGGGCCGGACGGCTGACACGTCGATGAGCCGGATTGACTCGGCGATGACGTCGAACGGCGGGCGCGGCGGGGGCTGGTAACGCGGGTTCATAAATGCCGAGGGCCGTCGCCGCTCGTGCTCGTACATCGCGCGAACTTGGTTAAGCGAGTAACCGAGCAAATCAAGCCTAGCGACGGCGGTGCGCAAAATACGGCGGTAGGCGGTCGCCACCTCCGACTCTTCCTCGCCGCTGAAGTCATCCTCCCAACTGTACGTCTGCTCATATGCGTCACACGGTTGATATAGGTCGGAGTAGGCAAGGTATGAATGGTCTCCCCGATCCTTATCGCGGACGAGGTTACCTAGTTGGAGATAGACTTCAGGATCCATCCGAGAAGGATATATTAAAATGAGTCGCTTCGGCTCGGCGCGCTGCACTAGCCAAACGCACTGCTGAAATGACGGTGTTAGGGGACGTGGCAGATGACCGAGAGCGACTTGCCGACCATCCTTGAGGCCTCGTTGGTCAGCGGCGCGGAATCCGAGTTGGCTCAGCGTCGCCGCAATGACTCACTGCCCAGCCGTCCACCTACCGTGCGCCCGGAACACTACCTAGCTGGGTCACTCCGACCGGCGCGGTGGATGACCGGGCGGTGAGCCCGAGGGCCGCCTTGCCGATCTGGGTCAGCGCCGCATCGTCCATGGGTGGATGGCCGGTCGCGGTGCGGACATCGCGGAAAAATCGCTGGACCGGAGAGGATCGCGCGAGTCCCGCCGATCCAGTAATCTGCAGCGCGATGTCGGAGACCGTGATGGCGTGGTTCGAGACGAGGTACCTCACCGCGGCCAGGCGCCACAGCATCACCGCCCGTTCGTCCGGGAACGCCAGCCACTCTTCGGCGGTGTCGCACAGCACCATTCGGGCCTGCATCAGGAGCAGCTCCATCTCAGCGACCCGATGCTAGATCGAGGATCGTCAGCCAGGCCCTGACGCCTGACGACGAGCGGCGAAACCAGAGTGGCCGCCCCGGTCGCTTGATCGACCGATGGCCGCGCCTGGCGCTACCGGGCCAGGGGCAGCGTGACGGTGCGTCCTTCCTCGATCGAGCGGTAAGCGGCCTGGATGACCTCCAGCACCCGGCGACCGTCGTGATGATCCTGGATCGGTGGCCGGCCAGTCTCGATGCTGTCGACGAAGTGGAGAATCTCCATCGCGAAGACGCTGACGCCCTGCCGCGCGAAATCCCGGTCCGCGGATTCCGTGAAGCCGCGCGGCTGGACATGGACATCGAAGCGGTTGCCGAAGACCTCGCCCCGCTCGCCAAGGACATGGAACTTGGCGTCGTGGGCGGGGAAGGCAAACGCTTCGCCGGTGAAGATCTGACCGATCGCGCCATCGGCGAACTTCACCAGCACCAGCGCCGTATCTTCGCCGTCCATCTCCGCGACGTAGGTGCCGCTCATCGCCGTCACCGCGACTGGTTCCGTGGCGGCGAGGTAGAGCAGGATGTAGGTCGGGTGATAGCCCTTATCGATCAGGACGCCACCCCCCATCGTCGCCTTGCTCGCCCGCCAGCCGACCATCGCCGTCGCTGGCGCCGGTCGACCCGGAACCTCGGCCGGGCGGTAGTCCGGGGGAAACTCGTGGGAGCGCAGCAGGAACGGGGTGCCAATCCCATCGCGGTCGATGAACTCCTTCGCCGCCGCGATCGCGGGATAGAAGAGCTCGTTATGGGCGCTCATATAGACGATGCCCGCCCGGTCGACCGCGGCGACGATCTCGTCCGCCTCGGCCAGCGAGATGCACATCGGCTTCTCGCAGAGAATGTGCTTGCCGGCGGCGACCGCCGCCAGAATCGCGTCGGCGTGGAGATGATGCGGCAGGCAGATGTCGACGGCGTCGATCGCCGCTTCCCGGATCAGCGCGTGATAGTCGGTGTACACAGCCACCGGCGATTCACCATCGACCTGAGCGTCCGCGGCCGCTCGCTCGGCGGCGCCAGCATCGACATCGGAGACCGCGGTGATGCGTGCGCGCTCCCCCAGCTTGAGCCAGCTCGGAATGTGCTGACCCTGCGCGATCGAGCCACTCCCGATCAGACCGACCTTGAGCACGATGACCTCTCCTCCGCTCGCTTCCACCAAGATCGGCATCCTATCACCGTGGACTGGGTGGTCACACGGGTGGGGCCGAACCCGCGGGTTCGGCTCCGGAAAGACCGGATTCGACCCGACCGCTTGACGACGGCTGCCCGGTGCCTGACGATCCAGCCAGGTCTCGCCGCTCCAGAGGAGCGACATCCCGGCGCCGCCTTACCGACCGGGTGACGCCTTCACCGCCGGTCAGAGAATGTGCCATGCCTGATCCTCGGCTTCCATCCAACGCGTATTACCGGCCGCTGCTGCCCGAAGATCGGGACCAGGGTGATCCATTCATCTTCGCGTCCCCATCCGCGAGCGGCACCGGCTTTCGTTATTATGTCTACACGACCGGGGAAGACGCCGTGGAGGGGATGGCCTTCCCAGTCTATGGCTCTGATGATCTCCTGAACTGGCAGGCACTCGGCGCGTCGCTTCGCACCGGGACCGCCAGTAGCCACTGGGCGCCCTGCGTCCACTACGTCGCTGGGTTGGTGGCCCCGTACGTGATGCTCTACTCGCGCGCGGTCGGAGTCGGCGAGGAAGGCCATGTCGGACATGCGATCCGGCGCGCCGTCAGCGCGAGGCCGGAAGGTCCGTTCGTCGACTCCGGGCACGTCCTGACCCCGAGCCTCGACTTCGCGATCGACCCGGATGTCTACCGCGGGTCGGACGGCTCGTTGCGGGTCGCCTTCGCGATGGACTTCGTCGAGGACGAACCATATGGCACCGGGATCGTCGAGGCGGGGATCAGCGACGACCTCACGACCCTGACCGGCCCGCCGCGGGTGCTGGCGCGCCCGCGCCACGACTGGCACCTCTACGATGCCGCCCGGGTGATGCCATGGAAGACGATCCCCGGGGTCGATTGGGCGACCGGCCGCGTCCGGTGGCACACGGTCGAGGCCCCGGTCGGCGGACTGGTCTCACCCGGCGGTCGCCAGGTCTATCTCTACAGCGGCGGCTGCTTCTTCGGCTTCTACGCGGTCGGCGCGCTCGTCGCGGACGCGAGTGGTGTGCTCCACGACATCACCGATGGGGTCACCGATTTCGTGATCGGTCCCCAGCCGGAGATCGGCTTCTACGCGCCCGGTCACTGCAGTCTGCTGCACGGCCCTGACGGCGCCGACTATCTGGTCCTTCACGCCCGCTTCGGCTCCCCAACCGCCCGCCGCCAGATGTGCCTCGCCCCCCTGACCTGGGACGGGGACCGACCGGTCAGCGGCGCCCGGTCATAGACGCGGAGGACCGCCCTCCGATAGACGTGGAGGACCGTCCCCCCGCACGATCGGCCACGTCCCAGCGCTGCCGCGGTGGGACAGGCATCGCGGGGGGTGCCGGCCGCTCGGTCCTACCCCTTGATGCCGGAGAGCCGCACGCCCTGGACGATGTAGCGCTGCATCACGAGGAAGATGATGACCAGCGGCAATGCCCCGATGATCGCGCCGGTGAAGAGCAGCGGCAGGTTGATCGTCTGGGCGGTCAGGAAGCTTGACAACACGAGCTGAACGGTCCAGGTGTCTTTGCTGATGACCAATGGCCAGAGAAACGCGTTCCAGCTGTAGATAAAGCTGAGCGCCCCCAGCGCCATCATGATCCCGATCGAGTTCGGCAGTAACAGCGCCCGGTAGATCCCGAAATAGCCGAGCCCATCGAGTCGGCCAGCCTCCTCGATCTCGACCGGGAAATCGAGATAGAACTGCCGGAACAGGAAGGTGGCGAAGGCGTTGAACAGCCCCGGCACGACGATGCCCCAGAGCGTGTTGACGCCATGCAGGTGCGCCACCACGACGTAGCTGGGAATAAAGGTCACCGCGCTCGGGACCATCAAGGTCAGCAGGATGATGAAGAAGACGATGTCGCGACCACGAACGGGGATTCGCGCCAGCGCGTAACCGGCCATCGAGGCGAACAGCGTTTGCAGCACGAGGTTGACGATCGCGATGATCGCCGAGTTGCGCAGCCCCTCGCTCATCGACACTTCCGGATTGTCGAAGAGCGTCCGGATGTTCTGCCATTGGGGATCAGCTGGCCACCAGGCCCAGTCGAAGGACGAAAGCTCAGGCTGCGTCATCAGCGCATTGCGAATCATCAGGTAGAACGGGGTCAGGAAGAGCACGGCGAGCACGACCAGGACGAGATAGCGCGCCGGGGTGCCGACCGCATCGCGCAGCGAGCGTCGCCTGGAGACCACGGTCACACTGGCCGGAACCCGATCGAGCGACGTCGTGACGGTCGCCATGGTTCAGGTCCTCCCTACGTCCGGTTGCCGAAGCCGAAGATGCGGCCCTGGAGCAGCGTCACGATGATGACCAGCGCGGTCAGGATGAACGCGCCCGCCGACGCCCGACCATAGTTCTGGTCGCCCAATCCCACCTGATAGAGATAGACCAGGGGCGGGCGGGCCAGACCGCGGTTGCCAGCCGTCGCGGCCGTGCCGCCGAGGATGTTGAAAAACTCGTCGAAGGCCTGGAAGGCGGCGATGAAGTTGAGCAGCAGCACCGCGACCGTGGTATTGCGGAGCAGCGGCAGGGTGATGTGGCGAAAGGTCATCCACCCGGTCTTGGCGCCGTCGACGAACGCCGCCTCGTAAAGATCCCGGGGGATCTCCTGCAACCCGGCGATGAAGATGATCATGTAGAAGCCGACCTGCAGCCAGAGACGCGCCGTCACCAACACCAACCAGTACCAGGGTGGGCTCGGGTTCGCGATCCAGGAGACCGGCTCCTCGACATGGAAGATGTCGTAGAGAATGATGTTGGCGACCCCCGAGGGCACGCCATTGAAGATGCTCATCCGCCAGACCAGCGACGCGATCACATACGAGATCGCCGTCGGAATGAAGAAGACGGTGCGGAAAAATGAGCGTCCAAAGCCGACGCCATTGACGAGCATCGCCAGCGCCAGCGAGAAGGCATAGGTCAGCGGAACGATAAAGGCCGTGAAGATCAGAATCGTGACGAGCGACTTGCGAAACTGAGAGTCGCGCAGCATGTCGGCATAGTTATCAAACCCGATGAAATGACCCAGGCTGATGGTATTGCGAGCCTCGGAGAGGCTGATCAAGAAGCCCCAGACGATCGGGATAAAGGTAAAGATCGTCAGTCCGATCAGCATTGGGCTGACCAGCGTCCAGAAGGCGATCTGCGCTTCGCGGTTGGACCGGCGTCCCGCCGGGACGGCGATAGGGGTGGCGATTGGAGCCTGCTCAACCTGCATAGGAGGCGACCTCGTCCGCATCGTGACAACGGTCGGGGATCCGGTACAGCATCGTACCGATCAGGCGGCGCCCTTCGTGGTGGGAGGGGGCAGGACCCGGGCGCTCCGCGCCCGGGTCCTGCATGCGTGCGTTCGGTCAGACGCGCGTTCTAGCCGAGAACGCTTTTCAACTCGGCGCGACACTTGTCCGCGGCCGCCTTGACCTCCTGAGCGGGGTCGGCGCCATTCTTGACGATATTCGAGAGGGCGTCGGTCAGGGCGGTGCCCATGGCCGCGGTCCACTGCGGCGGCAGGATCCGACCGTTGTCGTTGAGGATCTTCACGGCCTCGGCGGCAGGTCCGGTCTTGAGCGGCTCGGCCGCGGCCGCCGCGCTCTTGCGCGGTGGGACATGGAAACCGTAGGAGAGGCTCCAATCCTGCTGATTCTTGGTGTTCTCCAGCCAGAGCCACTTGACGAACTGCTTCGCCTCCTCGACGTGCTTGCTCCTGGCGTTAACCATCTCCGACCAGCCTCCCCAGAAGGTGACCGGCTTGCCCTGAGCATCAAGCGCCGGCCAGGGGCCCACGCCGAAGTCGTCGCCGAGATCTTTCTTGATCTGGGGCATCGCCCAGAGACCGGTAAATTGCATGGCGGCGAGACCCTGGGTGAAGGCAGAAGGATCCCACCAGTCAGTCGGCGCACCGATCAGCAGCGAGCCAGATTCGTTGAGCTCTTTGACCTTGGCGTAGGAGAGCGCGGTCCGCTCATTGTCAAAGACGATCTGGTTGTCAACCAGGAAATCGCTGCCGGCTGACCAGGGCGCGAGGTTGAGCAGAGCCGAGATCCCGCCGTCGTTGCCGAGGAAGAGCCCCTTGACCCGGCCGGAGTCGAGCTCCTTGGAAACGGAGATGACCTCGTCCATGGTGGTCGGCGGCTTCAAGCCGGCGCCATCGAGCAGACTCTTCTTGTAGTAGAGCAGCCCCATGTCGTCGATCATCTTGACCGCGTAGATCTTGCCGTCGATGGTATTGATGTTGAGGTTGTTGGCGTTGAAATCGGCCTTGATCTCGTCCGTGAAGATGTCGTCGAGCGGCGCGACCTGGCCAGCTTTGACCATCGCCACCGTCGGCGAACCCTCGAAGATATCGGGACCCTGGTCGGTCAGCAGCGCAGCGGGGAGCTTGGTCCCGGAGTAGTCGCCCAGCACCCAGACCATCTCGACCTCAACGTTGGGGTTGACGGTGGTGTACTCCTTGGCGTATTTCTCGGCGGCCTGCTGGGTCCCTTCTTCGCCGTACTGGTGATACCACTGGGTCAGCTTGACCTTGTCCTGGGCGGTGACCCAGGTCGAACGGCCGAACCCGGCAAAGACGACCGCGCCACCGGCGACGGTGACCGTCCTGACGAGGTCGCGCCGGTTCATGCGGGCGTCGAGGACACTGCCTCTCGGCGATCCGAGTCTCCGCATCACGAGTGCTCCTTCTCTGCCCGCCGTCGTTGGCGAGCATCACTGCTGGGTCCGGGAGAGCCCTATTCAGAACGCGTTCACGCGCGTCGGTCCGGACCCCGGCAATCTACGACCCGTCACGGCGGCTGTCAATCTTGCCGATGGCAGGTGTCGCCGCCAACGGGCGCGCGCCGCGAGGCTTGGCCAGGTACGATACCGGCTGCCGTCGATACTGGGAGACGCCACCATGAAGATCAGCGCGGTCAATGGGTTCGCCCTCCAGATTGGCCATCGCAACGCGTTCATCGTCACGATCGAGACGGACACGGGTCTGATCGGACTCGGCGAGGGGGGCATGTCCGGCCGGGAATGGGCGATGCAGGGGATGCTCGACCATTGCGCGCCAATCCTGATCGGAATGGACCCGGGGCGGATCGAGCATCTCTGGCAGACCCTCTATCGCTCCTGGTACTTCGAAGGGGGCAACATCCTTGGCTCAGTCATCTCCGCGATCGACATCGCGCTCTGGGATCTGCTCGGGCAATCGCTCGGGGTGCCGGTCTACCGGTTGCTCGGTGGCGCCTGCCGCGATCGCATCCCCTGCTTCGCGACGCCGGGGCCGCTCAGCGGCCCGGAGATCGTCGAGCGGGCCCGGGACTACGCCAGCCGCGGCTGGCGGCATCTCCGCTTCATGCCGGGTCTGCCAGAGGGAGCGGGGGATGGCGGCCATGGCACGATCTTCGAGCCGCTGGAATCGGTGGCCCTCTCCGCCCACTGGCTGCGCGAGGTGCGGCATGCCGTCGGGCCGGCCCTGGCGCTGTCAGTCGACTTTCATCACCGGCTGTCGGTCACCGAAGCGGCGCTCTTCTGCAATCAGGTCGCCGATCTCAACCTCTTCTTCCTGGAGGAGCCGATCCGCGCTGAGAGTGCCGCCGCCTATCGCCAACTGCGGACAATGACCGCGATTCCGTTCGCGATCGGCGAGGAGTTCGCCTCGAAATGGAGCTTCGCCCCGTTCATCGAGGAGGGGCTGGTTAACGTGGCGCGGCCCGATGTCTCGAACGTTGGCGGTCTCTCGGAAGCGAAAAAAGTCGCTGGCTGGTGCGAGGCGCATTATGTCGACATCGCCCCCCACAATCCGCTCGGGCCAATTACGACCGCCGCCTCGATCCACCTCTGCGCATCGGTCAGCAACCTCGCTCAGCTTGAGTACCAGGACAACCTCGCCGCGGCCTATCCCGGCGATCTCTTTCCGGCAATGCCTATCCTCGACGGCGACAGCTTTGCGCTGCCGACCGCGCCCGGGCTCGGGGTGACCTTCAACAGGGATGCGGTGGCGGCTCACGCCTACGAGGTATGGGAAGCACCACGATTCCAGCGCCAGGACGGCGCACACACGAACTGGTGACCAGCGGCTACCGGAACGCAAGGAGCAGAGATGATGACGACAACGAACCGCAGCGCGCCACGTCGCCTCCTCCTGACAGGCGCGGCCGGACGAATCGGCTCCGCCTTCTTCATGGATGCCAGGGAGCGCTACTGGTTCCGTCTTGCCGACCGGGAGCCCATCCCGCTCGTCGATGCCGCGAGCGGCGGACACGAGGTGATCGCCTTGAACGTCGCCGATCCGGAGGCCTGCCAGGAGGGGTGCCGAGGGATCGACACGGTGGTGCACCTGGCCGCCGATCCGTCGCCGGAGGCGGACTTTTACGACTCGCTGCTGGAGAACAACATCAAGGGGACCTACAACATCTTCCGCGCGGCCGCCGATCAGGGCTGCCGCCGGGTGATCTTCGCCAGCAGCATCCATGCGGTCGTTGGGCACCCTCCGGAGATGTCGATCCCGGCAGATGCTCCGGTGCGTCCCATGAATATGTACGGGGTCAGCAAGGGCTTCGGTGAGGCGCTGGCGGCCTGCTTTGCCCATGATGGGGCGCTGTCGAGCATCGCGATCCGGATCGGCGCCTACGACGCGGCCTGGCTACGCCCGTCACCGCCCCCAGATGCGATGAGCGTCTTTCTCAGTCACCGCGATATGAACCAGCTACTCGGACGCTGCATCGATGTCGAAAATCTCCCGTTCGCGATCGTCCACGGCATCTCCAACAATCGTGTCCAGCGGCTCAACCTGTCCTCCACCCGCGAGCTCCTCGGCTACGCGCCTGAGGACGACGCCTTCGACCTCTTCGCGACGCCAGGTGGCGATTGACGCGCGGTCAGACAGGCGCGCCGAGCTCGAGACTTGACCGCGTGATATACAATTCAGTATCCAAACCAATGCTGAGATGCGTCCATTTCAGCGCCGGGTCACAGGTCGCCACGCTCAGGTGCCGAATCGGCTGAGGGCTCATCGGACTGCGTGCCCGGCGACATGAGGGACCATGTCATCGTGGACAACACCGTGATCTCCGAACATGGCTGCATCGAACAGCAATTGCCGGCCGCACCGGACTGGACTGAGACCCGGTTCCAGTCGCTGGTGCAGAATGCCCTCGACATCATCACAATCCTCGACGCCAGCGGCGTACGGCGTTACGTCAGCCCCGCGGTCGCACGCGTGCTCGGTTACCACTCCGCCGATCTGATCGGCACCAACGCTTTTACCCTCGTTCAATCCGATGATGTGGTGCCGACGCGCCGATTGTTCGACGAGGCGCTGGCCAGACCCGGGGCACAGGTCCAGGCGGAATTTCGCGTCCAGCGCCAGGACGGGTCCTGGTGCTGGCTCGACGCGGTTGCCACCAACCTGATCGATGAGCCAAGCGTCGGCGGGGTTGTCATCAACGCCCGTGATGTCACCGAGCGCAAGGCGACCGAGACCAGGCTGCACGCCAGCGAGCAGCACGCGCACAGGCTCGCCGTCGAAGCCCAACGTCAGGCACGAGAGCTCTCCTTGCTCGATCGGGTCCGAACGGCCCTGACGAGCGCGGTGGATCTGCCGGTGCTGCTGCACACCGTCGTCGACGCCATCGCCGCCACGTTCGGCTACACCCAGGTGAGTCTGTACCTGGTGGAAGTCGACATGCTGGTGCTGGTGCATCAGGTCGGCTATGACCGCGTGCTGGATCGTATCCCGGTATCCACCGGGATCTCCGGTCGGGTGGTCCGCACGGGCACACCGGTCTTTCTTGAGGACGTTCGGACCGATCCCGCCTTCCTTGGCGCGATCGACGGCATCGTCTCCGAGGTCACCGTTCCCCTGCGGGACAGCGAGCGAATCGCGGGCACGCTCAACGTCGAGAGCACGAATGGGATGGCCCTGACAGAGGCGGACTTGCGCCTGATGGTGGCTCTTGCCGAGCATGTGACGATCGCCCTGGGACGGGCACGTCTCGACCAGGAACGGCGCGAAGAGGAAGCGCGTTTCCGCTCGCTGGTGCAGAACGCTTCCGACCTCATTGCGATCCTTGAGGCCGACGGCACCCGGCGCTACATCAGCCCGGCGGTCGAGCGCCTCCTCGGATATCCGCCCGACCGGCTGGTTGGGAAGAGCGTGCTTGAGATCATCCATCCCGATGACCGCCCCGAGGTCCACCGTTTCTTTGCTGAGTCGGTTGACGATCCAACCTGCACGCCGATCGTGGAAGTGCGGCTGCGCCATCGGGACGGTTCCTGGCGGTGGTTCGAGGCGCGCGGCAGCAACCAGATCGCCAACGCCAGCGTGCGTGGCATCGTGGTGAACTCACGTGACATCAGCGAGCGCAAGGCGCTCGAAGAACAACTGGCGCGGTCGGCGTTGACCGACCCGTTGACCCAATTGCCGAACCGGGCGCTCTTCCTCGATCGCCTCGGGCAGGCGCTCGTCCGGACCGCACATGATGGATCCGAGGTGGCCGTGCTCTTCCTCGATCTGGACCGCTTCAAGGTGATCAACGACAGTCTTGGGCACGATGCGGGCGACCGGGCGCTCGTCGTCACGGGTAGGCGCCTGGCAGCCTCGCTGCGTCCCGGTGACACGGTCGCCCGGTTCGGCGGCGACGAGTTCATCATCCTGCTCGAAGGGCCGTCCTCCCGTGAGGCGATCGACATCGCGGGACGCATCCTCGACGATCTGCGCGTCCCCTTACGGGTCAATGGCCACGATGCCGTCATCGATGCCAGCATCGGTATTGCCGTGAGCAACGCCGACCTCCGCGTGCCTGGCGACTTGCTGCGGGCGGCCGACACCGCGCTCTACCGGGCGAAAGCGGCTGGACGAGGAAGCGCGGTCGTCTTCGCACCGGACATGTATGCGGCGGCCGTCCTGCGCCTGGACTGGGAAACCGATCTGCGATCGGCGATTGATGGGAGCCATTTCCAGTTGCACTACCAGCCGGAGGTTGAGGTTGCCACCGGACGGGTCATTGCCCTGGAGGCGCTCGTCCGGTGGGATCGACCAGGTCACGGCCCGGTCGATCCAGAGGATTTCATTCCGGTGGCGGAGGATACGGGGCTGATCTTGCCGGTCGGGCAGTGGGTGATGGAGGAAGCATGCCGCCAGGCCCAGACCTGGCCAATGCCGTCGCCGGCCGCCACGGCACCGATGGTCAGCGTCAATGTGTCGGCTCACCAGATTCGGCAACCCGAGTTCGTGGCCCTGGTTGAGCGGGTTCTCGCCGAGACCGGGCTGGCCGGACACCGCCTGCAGCTTGAGGTGACGGAGCGGGTCTTTGTCGACGACGCCGCGGCGACCGCACAGGTGCTGCGTGGGTTGAAAACGTTAGGGGTTAGTCTGGCGATCGACGACTTTGGTGTCGGGTACTCGTCGGTGAGCTATCTGCGCCGTCTTCCCGTGGACACCTTGAAGATCGACCGCTCGTTTGTGAGTGGGACGGGAAGCGACGCCGAGGACTGGGCCATTGTCGCGGCGATCACCTCGCTGGCGCATGCCCTTGGTATGAAGGTGACGGTAGAGGGGATTGAAACCGCGGAGCAGCTCGCCCGCGCCACGAGCATCGGATGCGACCGCGTCCAGGGCTATCACCTCGGCCGGCCGCTGGAAGCCGGCGTCGTCGCGGCTCTCCTGATCAGTTCCCTTTCGGACCAGGCGCCGATGACGTAGGTGCGGTCCACCACCCCTCTCCGGCGGGCACCGCAGTACTGAGGCATCCGGGTCTTGATCGTCGCCGCCTGCCGTTCTGACCGGGGGTCCGTCGCAAGGCAGCGTCGAGGACCATCAACGGTTACCTCTGCCGCGCAACATGGCGATCCGGTAGCAGGAGTGCGGCGCCGCGCGCGTCGCTCCTGTCTGGTCGATGACCCTACCAGAGCCCTCTTCAGCATGTCGAACACTCCAGGTGACTGATCGCGTCCGTCCGCACCCGCGTCAGACGCCACCGAATCCCGCTTCGAGCGATGTATCAGCTGGCATCGAAGACCGCCTGTAGGTCGTGCTGGCGTTGCGGCGCTGCGTCGGCGGGAAGAATTGTGGAGAGGGTGATACAAGCCAACTCCTCGTCATTGACGTCACCGAGGCACGCTCGGTGAGCGGGCGGGGCTGTATCTATACCTCCATGCTACGGTGCCACAAAGTCCATAACGCATACAAGGCGCATCAAGTCAGCAGGTGCTGAGCAGCGTGACCGATAAGAGGGGCGTAATCCCTGATCGCAGCCATTAGAGCGACCTTGACCGACTCTTTGACGGCTTGCTTACCTACTTCTCCTAAGCCACGGCCCGCCTGTTCCGATCTCTCCTGGACCCATTCACCGATCCCGGAGCCCTGGTCCAGAGTTAGTGCCTCTGGATCTTCTTTCAAAAGATCCTCCAAACGGTCGATATCCTCTGTGGCAATGTTCTGCCGCACCAGGAACTCACGAAGGCTATTACGGTCCCCACGCTGCACGTTGACAACAATGGTGGTTTGAGGTGCGACAATTCTGCCGGTGCCGGACACTACATTGGCTACGTCACCGAAGACATTGGTCAGAAATAGGTTATCCACCCGTTCTAGGGTTTGTGGCTGAGATGCGACTTGTGATAACGGTGCACCACCGATTTCATCCTCAATGTTGAGCACAAATTCCATGATGCGATTGCGGATCTGCGAGAGGAGGCCCACGATCTGCGAACGGTCAAGCTCCAGCCACACGCTGGTGCAATACTGTCCATGTCCAATCTTCGAAGTTATGTAGTTTTCTAGATTGTTGTGATTAGGTGACAACCGGATAGGATCATCCTTTTCCCATGCTTGAAGGACCGCGATCTCATTTTTTAGAGAGATCGTGAGTAAGTCTTTGATCTGATCTTTCGGAAATATGTGCATCTCAACAGCATGCGATTTTAGTTGATATCCCGGTATGACATAGTTGCCGATCAAGCGCGAATTGAGTACCCGATAGGAAGGAAGTTGGTCTTCTGATGAGTAGCCGTTGAGTTCCCGATTTGCCCACTCCTTCAGCGGATCATATTTCAGCCGATGGCCCAGCACGACACAATGACGCAAGACCTCGGCGAGATTGGTATGCTCGTCCAGTGCGCCCTTGTAAATTTCATGGAGTAATTCCATACGAGCTTTTCTCCGCTATTATAGGTCTAACTCATGACTCCGGAATCCGCCATACGGACTATATCCTTTTTAGTAATCTCATATCTATTCTCACTTTGTTTCCAAGCGTCCACCATTCATTAAAACGATCAAGAGTGGACACCTAGAAGGCGCGTGCCGTCACCTACCACCTTCGTACCAGAACTTCGCGGACGACTGGAGCTCCACAGAGGCCTCTTTCGCTTCACCAGTTCGATAGAGACTGGATCATCATTGTCCCTTGACGGTCAGGTACAACAAACGGTGGCCATCGACAGTGGCCCCTCCGCGTTAGTTTTCTGACTGGATCCTATATCCGAACATGGCTGCCCTCAGGCAACGGCATCGCCATCCTCCAGGCCCTGTGCATGTCGCCTAAAGCAGGAACACCGGACCTCCACTATTGTCGACTCTAATTCCTAGGCTGATCGATCCACCTTAACTAGATCCTGGCACTTAGGTCACAATACTCGTGCCCTCATCTCGCTAGAAGCCAGCAAATCTTCGCTGGTTGGTTCTGCCTCTACACGCTGAATGATCGCTAACGTTACCGAGTGCGCGCCGGTCAACACAGGCCAGTTGCGCCGGACGGCAAACGGGTCCATGCTAGGCGGTTCGGGGAGAGCAGGTCGCTCGACCCGGCGCCGCAACGGAGCGGAGACGCGGACACTGGAGGGTACAATGATGCGCATCGTTCTTGCTCGCTCATCGAGGAGCGGCCGCCTGTCGCTGCTCGTCTCGGCCATCATCCTGGGGGGACTTGCCATGTCATCTGGCGCCGGAACCGTCGCGGCCAGCCAGGCGACGCCGTCGGCCGGCGCAACGCCAGCCGCGGCAGCGAGCATCACCAGCGAGCCGTTTGGCGACGTCGAAGGCCAGGGCGTCGACCTCTACACGCTGACGAACGCCAGCGGTATGGAAGTCAAGATCATGACCTACGGCGGGATCGTCCAGTCGATCAGGGTGCCCGATCGCGACGGCCAGCTGGCCAATGTCGCCCTCGGTTTCGCCACCCTGGAAGAGTATGTCGCCGGCAACCCCTACTTTGGCTGCATCGTCGGCCGCTACGGCAACCGGATCGCCCGCGGCACGTTTAACCTGGGTGGCACAACCTACCGCCTGGCGCTGAATAACGGCGAGAACACCCTCCACGGCGGCGAGAAGGGTTTCGACAAGTTCGTCTGGGGCGCCACGCGGGTGCCGGACGTGCAGAATGGCGTCGCCCTCAAGCTGAGCCGCGTCAGCCCCGATGGCGAGGAGAACTACCCCGGTACGATGATGGTCGACGTCACCTACACGTTGACCGACACCGACGAGCTGCAGATCGACTACCACGCGACGACCGACAAAGCGACGATCGTCAACCTGACCAACCACACCTACTTCAACCTGGCGGGCGAGGGGTCGGGCACGGTCGCGAACCAGCAGCTCCAGCTCAATGCCAGTACCTACACGCCCGTCGACGACACCCTGATCCCGACCGGGGAGATTGCGCCGGTGGCGGGAACGCCGTTCGACTTCACCACCGCGACCGCGATCGGCGACCGCATCCGCGATGGCTCCTCCGAGCAGATCATCTTTGGGCGCGGCTACGACCACAACTTCGTCCTCGACCGGCCAAGCCCAGACGACAGATCGATGGTCGTGGCCGGCACCGTGACCGATCCGGAGAGTGGCCGGACGATGGAGATCCGGACAACTGAGCCGGGGATCCAGTTTTACTCGGGCAACTTCCTCGATGGGACGATTGCCGGCCCCAGCGGGAAGGTCTATCGCCAGGGTGATGCGTTCGCCCTTGAAACGCAGCACTTCCCCGACTCCCCGAACCAGCCGACCTTCCCGTCGACCGTGCTCCAGCCTGATCAGGAGTACAGCTCGACGACGGTCTACGCTTTCTCGACCTCGTAATCCGGAAGCGGGCTGACCGCGGAGGCAGACGCATGACACCGCCCCGGCTCGATGCCGGGGCGGTACCATCTCCGCGTGATGAGCCGAGCCGCCGCCAGCTGACACCCAACAACCCAGGCAGTGACCGTGGGGGGCTGTCGATCGCCTACGCGTAGTAGTCGGCCAGTGCGTCACGGTTGCGGATCGTCACACGGTGGCGGGCATCGACCTCAAGATAGCCACGCCGCTTGAAACCGACCAGCACCTCGTTGACCCGGACCCGGGTTGCGCCGACGAGTCCCGCCAGATCGCCCTGGGTTAGCCGGAGCGGGATCACCACGCCGTCCGGCCGCTCCTCCCCATAGGTGTCGGCGAGCGCCAGCAGCTGCCGGGCGACGCGACCATGGACATCGAGCGTCGCCACCGCCTGGAGCTGGGCGTTCGCCAGGCGCAATCGGCGCGCCAGCAGGATCAACAGGTTCTCGGTCAACGCCGGGATCTCGCGCCGAAGCTGGCCAAACGTGTTCCGGTCGATCCAGAGCATCGTCGCCGGTTCGAGGGCGACGACATCGGCGGAGCGGCCGCCCCGGTCGGCCAGGGAGATCTCGCCGACGATCTCGCCGGGACCGAGCAGGGCCAGCGCCACTTCCCGCCCGTCCGCCTGGACGACCGACACCTTGAGCGTTCCCTCCCGCACGATATAGGCGACCTCTCCGGGCTGAGTCGCGGTCAGGATCGCCGCGCCGGTCGGGAAGCGGGTGCGGCCGAGCAGCTCGTTGATCCGGCCGAGCTCGGGGAGTGAGAGCCCGTGAAACAGGGCGAGGCCCTCGAGCTCCCGCGGATCGGTCACGGCGGGCATGGCGTTCTCTCCTTCGCTGGCGCACTGTCTCGCGTCATCATGCCCCACGGGCGCATCCTTGGCACCCCGGTTCCTGATCGGTGTGCCCTGGTTGACGGCCAGACGGCGCCCCAGTTGATCGACAGGCGGGTCGCCAGCGTCTGTACTGAGGAGCGTGCGGGTCACCGGCACTACAATGGTGTCCGTGGTCGTCGCGGTCGTCCCGGCCAGATGTTGCCGGAGCGGCAGGATACGGGGCGAAGAGCCCCGGTCGTGAGGAGACCTATCATGATCGAGCGACAGCGTCCGGTCTTCCGACGGCGAAAGATCGTCGCGGCAGGCCTTGGCGCCGCGGCCGGCGGCCTGATCGGCGTCCGGCAAGCATCGGCCCGAACGGTCCTCCAACGGGGCATGAATGGCGGGGGAATGCTGCGATTCGTGCGCGACGACCAGCCGGTGCTGGCGCACTTCTCGCTCTTCGCTTCAAGCGTGCAGTTCTCCGAGGATCTCACGGCCGTCGTGGGGCGTATTCAGTGGACGGAGGCGGGCTCCGGGCTTGTCCTGGAAAGCACCGAGGTCAACAGCTGCACCGTGATGCCGGACAACCCCGGCGGTCGCGACGTCCACGGCCGGATGACGGTCAATGGCGAGGGCGACTACCCGTTCGTGATGCAGCTGATCGACAACGGTCCACCTGGCACCGGTCAGGACAGTTTGACCCTCGAGGTCGGTAGTCCTGCCGCGCGCAAGGCGGAGGGCGACGATCCGTCCGACACGGAGGCGATCTATACCGTCAAGGCGCGGCTCGTCGCCGGCGACCTCCAGTGGCTCTCGTTCGATACACCGGTGGATGACGGCGCGTAGCCCGCGCTCCGAGGATTGCGGCGGCGATCAGACCGCGAGCCGCAGCTCGTCGATCAGTTGGTCGACGCTGACCGCCGCTCCCGCCGCCCGGCTCGCGGCGAACTGGTCGGCGCCGAGGGTATCCCGCGCGAGGGTCTCGACCTGATCGCCGCCTTCAGGTTCGGGCAGCGCGTGCGCCGCGCGGATCGACCCCGCGGCGCCGAGCAGACGAGCAGCAGTCGCGGCCCCGCCAAGCTCCGCCGCCGCCGCTGCCAATCCGGTTAGCGATGTCGCCATGCCGAGCCAATCCCCGACGGTGTGGTAGCGCACAAGCGCGGCCCGGTAATGGTCGTGAGCGGCTGCATGGTCGCCGCCCGCGCGCGACAGATCGCCGAGGTTTTCCAGGGCGATGGCAGCGCCCAGCCGGTCCCCTGTCTCCTCCGCCAGCAGACGGCTCTCTTCAAAGCAGCTCGCCGCATGGGCGACATCACCATCGCGCCGGGACACCTCCCCCAGATTGGTCAGGGTGCCGGCGACTCCCTGCCGATCCCCGACGGCCCGATGCCGCGCCAGACTCTCGGTCAGGAGCGCACGGGCCCGCTCGCGATCTCCCTGGAGCAGGGCGATGTCGCCGAGGTTATTGAGCGAGCGGGCAATATGCGAGTCGCTTCGGAGCTCGCGGAAGATCGCCAGACTGGCCGTGTACAGCTCGGTGGCGCGGGTCAGATCACCTTCCAGGTGTGCGACCCGGCCCAGGTCGGTCAGGGCCATCCCGATCCCAGGCTGGTCCGCTGCCTCCCGGGCCATCGCCAGGTTCTCCTCCAGAAGGTCCCGCGCCCGCTGGTGGTCGCCCTGGTTGAGGGCAATCACACCGAGATTATTCAGGGCCCAGGAGATACCGCGCACGTCGCCAAGCCCCCGGGAGATCGCCAGACTCTCGGCATGGAGGGCGGCGGCGCGCTCCCAATCACCCTGTCCCTCGGCCAGGACTCCGGCCCCGTTCAAGGCGGTCGCCCGGGCCGGGGTCGCGCTCGCACGGGAGATGGCCAGGATCGCGTCGAGCTGCGTTCGCCCCTCGGTCAGGTGACCACGAAGCCACCAGAAGCGCCAGAGCGCCGCCCCGAAACGGAGACTGCACTCGCGATCGCCGCCATCCCGGACCCACCCGAGCGCCGCCCGCAGGTTGTCATGATCGATCTCCAGGCGGTCGAACCACTCGGCCTGGCGCGGACCTTCCAGAAACGGCTCCGCCTCCTCGGCCAGCGCCAGGAAGTAGACGGCATGGCGATCGCGGACGGTCGCGACCTCGTCCGTGGGGAGGCACTCCAACCCAAAGGCGCGAATCGTCTCCAGCATGGTCAACCGGGTCTCGTCGTCGCCAGGGAGGTGGGCCGAGCGGATCAGACTCTGCTCCAGCAGGGAACCGGTGACATCGAGCATGTCCGAGTCTCCCACCATGCCGGAGTCGTCAGCCGCCACCGCCTCGGCGGCCTCCAGGGAGAAGCCACCCGCAAAGACGGCCAGCCGCGCAAAGGCGACCTGCTCGTCGGGGGTCAGCAGATCCCGGCTCCAGGCGATCGCGGCGCGCATCGTCCGCTGGCGATCGGGTAGATCTCGATGTCCACCGGTCAGGAGATCGAGGCGCTTACCGAGGCGCACGGCCATGGCCCGCGGCGGCAGCAGGCCGATGCGGGCGGCGGCGAGCTCGATCGCCAGCGGCAGACCATCCAGCCGGGCGCAGATCTCGACCACCGCCGCCGCGTTCTCGCCGGTCAACTCGAAATCGGGCCGGACCGCCCGCGCGCGCTCGACGAAGAGCCGCACCGCGTCAAACGTGAGCAGCCCCTCCGGATCAGGCAGGCGTGCCGGGTTGGGGACCGCCAGCGGTGGCACCGGCAGCTCCTGCTCGCCGCGCAGGTGAAGCCTGATCCGGGTCGTCACGAGAATTTTCAAGCCGGGACAGGATGCCAGCAGGTCGGCGACCACCGGCGCCGCGGTCACGATCTGCTCGAAGTTATCGAGCACCAGCAGGCAGCGTCGCGACCGCAGTTCGTCGTAGAGCGTCTGGCGCAACGCCTGCCCACTCTCCTCCCGCACACCGACCGCCGCCGCCACAGCTGGCAGAACGAGATCGGGATCGACGACCGCGGCAAGCGAAACGAACGCGACCTGATCCATCTCGTCTTTGAACATGGAGGCGAGATGAAGCGAGAGCCGGGTTTTTCCGGCGCCGCCGGGACCGGTCAGGGTCACCAACCGGCCATCCCGCTCACGAAGCAGCCGGGTCGCGGTCTCGATCTCGCCGGCCCGTCCAATCAGCGCCGTCGGTGGGATCGGCAGATGATGAAGCCGGCCCTCGGGGGTGCGCGGCGGCGGGAAGGAGGACGGCAAATCGGGCACGACGACCTGGAAGATGCGTTCCGGGGCGCTCAGGTCCTTCAGGCGGTGCTCGCCGAGATCATCGAGGGCACCTTCCGGCGGTAGCCGGTCCCGCACCAGTTGCTCGGTGGCTCGGGACAGCAAGATCTGACCGCCATACCCCGCCGCCAGGAGCCGGGCAACGCGATTGAGCGGTGGGCCGAAATAGTCAGCATCCCGTTCCTCCGGGACACCGCTGTGGAGGGCCATCCGCACCTGAAGCGGTCCCGAGCCGGGCCAGATCTCAGCGGCCAGGACTCGCTGGCCGGCGAGCGCGGCGCCGAGGGCGTCGACCGCGTCAGGAAAGACGGCGCAGACCGCGTCCCCAACCGTCTTGAAGACAGCGCCGTGGTGAGCATCGATGGCAGCGCGAAGGAGAGCATCGTGGCGGGCCAGCGCAGCCGCCATCGCCGCCGGCTCCCGCTCCCAGCGCCGGGTGCTCCCCTCGATATCGGTGAAGAGGAAGGTGACCGTTCGGGACGGTCGATCGACCATGAGTGTCTCCCGGGTGCGCGCCGGGTTGATCTGGCGGAACCAGCGCACTTCCCTATCATCGCATAGGCCCCCGCCGCGAAACGCCATCGGAGCTCTCTGCTACGATGGTGGGGCATGCGTTCTCCTCGTTGGCCCGATGACTGGTGCGTCCCTTCGCGTGCCGAGGTTCTCGTGATGCAGCGTTTCCGATGGTGTCTGCGTTTCATCCTCGCCCTGGTCCTCGTCATGTCGACCACCGGCGCGATCGTGGCCGCGCAGTCGGCGCCAGTTGAGCTTGGCACTGTGGCGTCTGGTCAGGTTGCCTTCCAGATCGTTGCTGTTGGTGACGACCGCGCTGGCGCGGTCAACGCCCGGGGCTACCTGACCGAGCTGGCCGGGCTGGATCGGGGAGCCCTTTTTACCGACCCCGGGGCACCCTCACCGGCGACCGCCCGAGTGACCTTTGTCCTGGACGTCGGCACGGCCTCCTCGACCCCAACCGGAGATGCCACCGTGCAAGATGGCTCCGGGACGCTGACGATCTACCTTCTTGAGAACGGAGGAGCTGATCCCAGGAAACCGGCATCCTTTGCCACCGGGACTCCGGTCGCCGGCGCCGAGATCGTGCTCCAGAACGTGGTCCAGACCATTCCGCCCGACCTCATCGTCGTGGCCGCTGAAGGCGCCGTCACCCAGACGGCGGCCGCGCCGTTCACGCTCGACGGGGAGCAGTACCAACTCGGACACGCCGGTCTGCAGCTGCACCTGACGATGACCGGCAGTGGAACTGGCGACGCAGACGCGACGGTCATTGATCTCGCGGGAAACGCCACCGTCGTCGACGAGGGCGCCGCGGACAGCACGACTGCTCCCGACGCGGCGACCCCGGTGACAGACGCGTCCTGCGCCGCGGTCGCGACCTGGTTAGCACCGTCCTTGGCCCGGCTCGATCTGGCGGCGGCGTTGATCTCGGCCGCACCGGCGACGCTCGATCCGGCCATCGACGCCACCGCGATCGCGGCAGCCGCGACCGAGGTCGCTGGGCTGACCCAGGGGCAGCGCTCGACCGCGGTGCCGCCCGATGCGGACGGGGCAAACCGGCTGCTGGTGACGACCCTCAGCACCATCGGCCGTGGTCTCGCCCTGCTGGCCAGCGCCATCGAGCCATCGGACAGCACGCGTTTCGATCGGGGCCGCCAGGCGCTTGACGACGGTGTGGCCCTGGCGACGCGCGCGACCACGGCCATCTCACCAATCGCGGCATCATGCGGCATCGACCTCGGCGCCTGAGAACGACCCGATCGTCACGGAGGAGACACCCGATGCATCCATGCCACCATTCCCGTGTGTGCGATCTCCGGGGCCGGAGCCGGGCCAGGTGTCGTGCGCTCTCGCTCGTCCTTGGCAGCGTGCTGATGACGTTGTCCATCGGCGTCGGCTCGACTCAAGCGTTCGCCCCACCTGATGCGGGCTCCGACTATTCACCCGCGGTCGAAGGGACGCAGATCGTCGCCCAGGGCGTGTTCAATGTGACTGGCGAGGAGCTGGTCTGGCGAACCGTGCGGGGCCGAGCCGCGCCGGACGGTGAGGCATCGTTCGAGCAGCGACACGCGGGCTTCGTCCTGGCGATGACCGGTCCGCTCCTGCTGACCAACGATGCGGATGGCCAGCAGGTCCGCCTTGGTCCCGGCGAGGCGGCAATGGTCCCGGCCGGGGTTAGCCAGCGCCGGGGAAGCCTGAGCGACCGGGCAACGTCGTACCTCGCCATCGAGCTCGTCCCGGCAGCGGAGGCCAGCGACGCGGGCGACGCCACGGTGCTGCAATCGGGACAGCCGTTCGTCCTCGACCCCGGCGGGTACGACATCGATCTGATCCGCGGCGTCCTGACCGGGACCACCGCCACCCTGCCGGATACCGGCCGCCCAAATGTCGTCCTTATCATGGACGGCGCGGCGACGGTTGGAGCGCCTGGAGCCGACCCAGCGACGTTGCTCGCCGGGGAAGCGGCGATCTTTGCCGGGGAGCTCGATGTCTCACCGGCCACGGCCAACGCGTCGACGACGTTCGCTGGCGCCTTTATCGGACCGGCGGTCAGCGCGTCGACCGGCGCGGTGGCGGCCGCCACGCCAGCCGACAGCGCGCCCCCAGCTGGCACTCCGGCGGCCGCCACCGGAACCGTGTCGGTGCTGGTCCTTTCCTGTCCAGACGGGATGACCGCCGATACGATCGACCCGTCGGCCTGTGCGCCGTCCGAGGGGGACTTCGATGTGACCCTCTCAGGCGACGCGCTCGTCGGACCATTAACGCTGGCCGATGCGTCGCTGGTCGACGGCACCTTCCAGTGGGAAGCCCTGCCCTTCGGTGACTACCTGCTGGCCGAAGCGGTGCTGCCGGACGGCTCCGCCACCTATGTCGTCGGCTCGGCGACGGGCGTCGACGGTTCCCCGGAGACCGGGTATCTGATCACCGTCTCCGCCGATGCACCGATCGTCGAGCTGGTGATCGCCAACCTGACCGGCGGCTGACCCCGGCGCATCGCCCCATCACACCTCTTGACGGGCACGGCGTTCTGCCGTGCCCGTCGTCATGCTCGACGCGCGCCGAGCACCACCGGACGCACCCTGAGTCGGCCGCTCCCTGGACCGACGTCGTCCTGCCCACCCCAACATGTCGCAGCAGCACCGCTGGGCCGCACGACCCTGAGCCACGCTCCCTCCCTGTTCCCGAGTTGACACTCCTGGCGTGCCCCGGCTGACCGCCGGATCGGAGGCCAGGCGCTGTAATAGAGACAGAGCCGACACCTGAGTCGCTCACCGCCGCGAAGCACCAGAAGGAGCA
>JAABUS010003007.1_pt1 | contig 29071 bp, 29 predicted proteins | sample 5560161 | NCBI WGS metagenome assembly JAABUS01 (sample SAMN10711885, study PRJNA513376) | rock metagenome | isolation source: Antarctica rocks | place: Antarctica: Victoria Land, Trio Nunatak nord | collected 2016-01-04
CCCTGTTTACTACCTACATATACCGCCCCCTCAAATAGGTTTAGCGGTTACCCAACTAGGGTTCATCTTTGAAACAGACGAGCATCATACAGATACTTGATTTTGTATGAGCGGCTCACCAAAAATCAAGTATCTTTGGGATCGATATGTTTTTCGAAGCTGATTTACATTTGCAACTACATATCAAATTTGAAACACCCCTTTGGCCATCTCTTTTCGGTCGTGAACCCAAAGGCATATAAGCCACCGCGTGACGGCTTATTTGCTGGTATGTTAGAGTGCCCATTTGTTTCCCCTTGCTCACGGTTTCCCGTTCGTTGTGTGTCGGGTTGATTGGGCCAGCGGCCTCGGTGCCCTTGAAGAGGTCTTCGAATAGTAACATTGCCTGTGACGTAGCTGAAGTTCATTCTAGACGCATCCTCGCGGGAAATCCAAATGGGATTGTCGACCGAAGAGTGCAAGGAAGATATCACGGTTGACAGCAAAATGAGATAGCCCTTGCCTCTGTGGCCCATAGATCTCATCTGCAAAAATTAATCTTCTTGAGTTTTCATGTGATCCTTCATGAGGTCGTCCACATCGATGCTCGACTGGAATATCCGAGTCCTTACTCAAATCATTCGTCTCATTTGTATTCCTTGCTTTTCCGCGATGGTACGTAGAATACGACAGATTTCATATAAATTTCATCCGAGAAATTAAAGATTCGGGTGGTCGTACTTGACGCAAGAATTCGAGTGTCATCTTTGTATCAGAGTCTTGAATTCGAAGTCTGATAGCTTCCTTCGACTCGAAACCAAGCGTTATAGCCAAGTCTGCCAGTCTCTGCCAGCATTGTTCGTTGAAAAGCTTGACCTGTGGTTTCCGCTTTCCGATATCCCTGCGGAGTGTTATTGCATTCAAGTCTGGAAAATGACGCCAGGCAAACATTCACAACTGACGGTAACCACACTCAACGGCCTGCAATTCAGCACCAGGTCGAGTAGAGAATTAAGAGATCTTATGTTGAATCAACAACTTTCCCTCTTCTCGTTTCAGGCCAACGAATATCATAGAGATCGCTTGATGAGATGATTTCTTGCTGCTGCTATTCGAGGGAAGAAGTCGAATGATCTTTGCGGGTGGTTTAAGCCACTTAATATCTTCAATAAAGGTATGAATTGAGAAGATCATGCACTTGACGCTTTGTAGATTCTGTAGCAATTGTGACCGTGTAGAAATTCTGTAATCAAAGGGAATAACTCATTTCGATGCATTAGTTCTTGAACGAAGAAGCGGTCTACTTCCGATACGGACGAACTTCATGTCTGCAATGGTTGCACGGTACGGGAATCTGTTGACTACCATAGATCATTTTGACCATCAATGATGTTATCCCATTGCTTGCGGACGTGTCGAAGATAATGCTCTATCTTCTAGAAAGGCTTAGAGTGACTTTTTCATGCCCAGGTCCGATTAGGTAGGCTGGTCAAAGCTCGATGTACAGAGAACATTGCATTAGCCAAGCCACCTTTAATTGAATCCCTCAGTGCCAATTTCCACCAATCATAAGGTCGCTAGTGAGGCTGAATCAGCTTTCATATTAGAAGAGTTCATCTAGCAATCAACTAAACCTAGCAGTCGGACAGCCCTATAGGGCTGAAAATTCACATTTCATATTCTATTAGTATAATTCTTCAACATATCAGCAAAACAATGACAGTCATTTCTCTCATCTCTTTCATTCTCTCTATGTTCTTCATATCTTCTGAAGATATAAAACTTTCACAGAAAAAGTGCATAACACTTGCTTATGCTTGTTGAAATGAAACTTCAACAGTCAATGAAAATCTCTTTCAAGCAAAATCGCTCGTTAATATAAAATATCAACTAGTACTCTTTGAGATCAAATCAATGATTAAAAAACTGTTGCTGCATGCAATCAGTAATTTCAAAGACTTAGTCAAGAATGTTACAATTCTAGTTTTCATTTATTCTTTAACTAATCTTCATCTGATTTCATTCTAATTGAGTCTAGCAGAAACCTGATCTAGAAGTGATGTCATTGAAATTCTGCATTATATGTGTAAAACATCAACTCAATTGAGTTTAGCACAGAGCTGAGAAATATACATATAAGAATCAAGTTCTTTTCTGTAGATACTTTTCTTTCTTAGCATTTATTTATTAGTTAAATGACATTTATATAACTCACTTTATGCTGACTTCTAACAGTAGATAAATGCTCATCAACTATTCTGCTATCAATGTGTAAATGATACAAAATAATCTACTTCATTTATTCAGAAAATTCGCAAGAAATTCTTTAAATTACTTTCATCAAAACATACATTCAAATTTATTCAAATTTATCAAATCAATCACTTAATCTTATCACAATTAAATTTATTTATCTTTATTTTTAAATCTTTCACAATGACATGTAACTTTGAATTAATTGAGTCATGAACAGCTCATCTGCTTAAAAGCACTGTTAGTAAATGAGTTTCTCTTATTTCTTTCAATGCTTCAGCGAAATCTCAGAATGTCATTATCTCATGAAACATCAACATGAATCAACAACTTCATCAATGAGCTATTAATCAATCAGATGAAATCATCAAGATGCTGATTGAGCTAAAAGATCAACAAAACATGATTTTGAAACTCAATGAGCAATGAATTGATTTACAAGTTGATCACATCAAAAAACTTGATCAGCTAAAGATTAATTAAACAATAATAAACATTCAAGAAAAGATTATCATTGAACTATAAAAGAAAGTATTAAGTTTAAAAAAGAAACAGCGTTCAGCAAATCAATCTTGATTTCAACAGTTTATGAAGTTTTAAGCTTTTATCAAGAATCATATTCAATGAAAGTCATTCACTTTATTTGACAATGATCATCACAAGTTCTTCAAGTTTTCAAACTCATTTATATTCATTGATGAAGATGAATCAATATGAGACAGCTGAAGAATCAAGATAAACAACAAGCTTCAGACAAATGTTAATCACTTCAATAATGAGAATATCTGTATTGTTTATATGATATTTAGACTAGAAAATGATGCTGCTGAGCACATCTTTGCTCAATGTTGACATGATGCTTTATATTCATACATCTTAATCAACAAGTTATTTGAGCATCTGTGTTAGAAATTAGCATAGAGTGAGTCATATGAGTGTAAGATAACAAGTATATAAATGCTAAGAAAGAAAAGTATCTAGAAGAAAAGAATCGACTATCTATATGACTCAGAAGAACATAAGCTAACTCTGAATAGAGTTGACTTTGAAACAACTCGATAGTCTAGTGACGAGCGATCAACGATAGTCAGAAACATAGTCATCAACATAGTCATCAACATAGCTATCAACATAGATGCATAGCTAGAATCGTAACAATCTGAAAGAAATATACAATGAACTGAATAAGAATCAAAAGTGTTGTTGCAAGTATAATGTTCTGAAACAAGCAGACAAGTCTTTTAATGTTTTCTACTTTAACTTTATGAAGCTATTCAGTTATCTTGAATACAATGATTGCATTCTGATGAATGATCTTCAAAATAAAATCAATAATCGTTTGCAAAACACTTTATCAGTCTGTTCAGAGAATTTTACTTCACTCACTCACTTAAGAATCTTTCTTCAAGATGTGAATAGTAAACAACAAGTCAATTATTAGCTTTGCAATGAACGTTGCATTACTATCATCAAAGTCACTGTCATATCTGACAAATGTGTTACTACTTTCTTGTCAGTAATGATGACTTTGATAATTAATTATGTTAAGTTTATCATTTTTTCTGTTAGAAATCTGTCTAAAGTGAGTCAGATAAAGATGTCATTTAACTAAAAGATAAATGCTAAGAAAGAAAGATAGTTACAGAAAAAAAGCTGACTACATATGTGTATTTCTCAGTCAACGCTAGACTCAATAAAGACTAGTCAAGATGACAAAGCGAGAATAAATCTGACAAGATTGAAAGACTGAGTCTGACAAAACTAGAATCATGACATTACTCTTTTTCTTTGACAATTCATGTTTGCATGAATGTATTTTCTGCTTAACTCAATTGATTGTTTAATCATGATTTTACAGACTCAAATCTGTTAAATCGTGATTGATTGAATTGTTGATTAGCGCGATTTGTTCAAATATTGAATATAAAAATCATTAATGATTTCTTGAGTGTTCATAAATTCGTCATCATCAGCGTTGTATCAATTGAGATCATTGTCATAGTCATTTCATTTGACTTTATACTGAAGTCATCATCAATATCAACAAAAATTCAATATATTATTGATTTTTCACTTGTCTTCGTCGTTTATCATTATTGAATCTGAGAATTCATTCATTTGATCAGATAAGAAGTTGTTGATAACAGAGCGAAGCAGATCAGAATGAAATACATCATGAACATGCATAAACTTTGATAATTTCAGTTTATATGAAGAATCAATGAGATCTAAATTAATGAAAGAATTGAGCATTTTATCATTTAGCTTTTTAAAAAATCTTGCTGTAATGATGTTTCTTTCATTCAGAAACATTTTTGATTTGATCTTGTAATTGATCTTCTTTCTATGCTTATTAGCTTGATTCATCATTTGTTCTCATGTTTTGATCAGAGCTTCATGAGCGAAGATTAATATCTTATTCATTTGTTCAAATATATTCTTGACTCAATCAATTTGCAAGCGTTCGTGAATGCTTTCATACTCGATGATGTCAGAGTCAAAGCTCATATGAGAATGAAAGTTCTTGTTCATGAAAAAGAGAATCAAGAAGATGACTGAGAACAAGATGTTATTATTAACAAACTCAATCATGAGTAGTCATTTAGATCAATCATCTTGCATATATGAACAGAAGAATCAAAGATATCTTTCAACATTCTGATTAACTCATTCACTTTAATCATTAATCTGAGAGTGATAAACTGTAAAAAGTTGAAGATTAATGTTTAGTCTTTTGCAAAGCAACTTTCATAGAATGAAGATAAATTGCAAATCTCAATCAGATACTATGAAGCTTGATAAATCATGAGTTCAATATACTCATTAAATCAGCATTTCAGCTGTCTTTTTGACAGTGATATCTTCATTCTCAGTGATGCAAGAAATATAATGTCTTTCTTTTAACAATTTGCAAATGATCATCAGAATAGCGTTGTACTTACTTGAATCAAATAGATTGATAATAAAGTTCATTGCTATGTCTTGTCATCGCTGTTCAGATATCAATAAAGATTGAAGCAAGTCATTTGATTTATCTTTAAATGTCTTTGAACGTTGACAGATATAGCAGTTTTGAATATATTAATCTATTGTTTTTCGCATGAATGATTAATAATAGTTTCGCTTTATGATCTTCACAGTTCTAAGAATATCAGAATAATTAACTGATGATTGATTGTATATCTCATGAATCAGATTCATTTGTAGAAGTTCATTGAATGAGACTCATAGCTGACTATCATGATACAAGATTTCATTCTGAGTTCAACAATTCTTTAATTTGATATCTTCATATTGTGTCTTGTCTTTTGCTATTGCTTCACGAAGTAACGTACAATTCTTGTTGATCTCATTAGTCTCAAGAATTTGTTTATAGATTGATTCATCAATGTTCTTCTTTAAATCAATGATTTTCATTCAATCTGATGTAAGAATTGTAGTTCATTGATAGTAATATCATTCATTCTTGAGACTTCTTGTCATGATTCTAGTCTTGTCAGATTTATTTTCGCTTTGTCATCTTGATTAGTTTCTATTGAGTCTAACGTCGACTGAGAAACACATATGTAGTCAGCTTCTTTTCTGTAACTATCTTTCTTTCTTAGCATTTATCTTCTAGTTAAATGACACTCATATTGACTCGCTCTATGCTGATCTCTAACATTAGATAAATGCTCATCAACTACTCTGCTATTGACGAATAAATGATACGAAACAATCTATTCAGTAAGAAAAATTTGCAAGAGATTCTTCAAATTTGCATCATCATCATTTTAAACCGCAAGAAATTCTTCTATTCTACATTCATTTTCATTATTCTATTTGCAAGAAATTCTTTGAATAAAGCACTCAATTATTATTTGAAATTCACAAGAGATTCTTTGAATTTTCACTCATCAAAAAACATCAATTTAAAACATCAATCTCTCATTTATTCTTATCTCAACAACTTTTATCTTTTCTCATCATGACACATGACGTCAAGTCAGTTGAGTCTTGAACAACTCGTCTGCTTAGAAGCACTGTCAATAGAAGAGTTTCACTTCTACTCATCAATGCTTCAGTTGAAGCTGAGAAAGCTGTCATTGCATGAAACATAAACATTGAAGAACAACTGTTTCATTGAGTCAGCAATCAACTCAACGAAGTCATCAATATGCTGAACGAGCTTCGAAGTCAGCATGACTTGACTCTACAACTCAATGAACACTGACTTCTCATACAAGAAGATCACAAAAAGAGAGTGAAACAACTAGAAGTCACTTTTGATAAGAATGATGAGCTAGAGAAAAAGATCAATCAGCTACAAGATGAGTGATTGAACTTCAGAGTGAAACAACGTCAAGCTGATCGATCTATGCCTTGTCAAGAGACTTAGTCAGTCGAGCATCAAGTCAATCAGAAAGAGACTTCATCAATCTCTGAAGTCAATCAACGCTTTCGAAGCTTACAAGAGTCATTCACTCTATTCAATAATGAGAACAATCATCACAAGTCAATCAAATTTTCGAATTCATCTATCTTCATCGACACAGATGAATCTACTTGAAAGAGCTGAATCATCAAGATATCTGACAAGCTTGACGTCAACGCGAATCATTACTTTATTGAAAAGCTTCGTATCGTCTATGTGACATTCAGACTAGATGATGATGCTGATGAGCAGATTTATGCAAAACGTTGTATCGATGCTTTCTCACTCTATTTATCACTGACGAAACTGCTGAAACATTTGAACGAAATATATGATGATCAGAATAGAAATCGAAAGTGTCATCGCGAATACAATGCATTGAAGCAGAGCAATAAGTCGTTCAGCTCTTTCTACTTCAAATTCACAAAGATATTCAGCTTTCTTGACTATGATGATTGAACTCTGATGAATAATCTACAGAATAAAATCAACAATCATCTTCAGAACGCGTTGTCAGTTTACCTCATAAAGTTTAGCTCACTTGATAAGCTCAAGATCTTTCTTCAGAGAGTGAATAATAAACAACGAGTCAATTATCAGCTACGTGACGAGCAATGAACAGTCAAATCAATAGCAGCTTCGAAAAAACGTTTTGTTTCTTCGTCAACATCAGCTTCAGCCTCGACTACTAGCTATGTTCAACTCGCTACTTTTTTCACTCTTGAATCTGAATGATCAAGAATGTCAATCATCTGCTTCAACTGCAAAGTATCGAGTCATCTTTCAAAGAACTGTTCTCAGCTGAAGACTAGTACTTTGACATCTTGTGCATTCACTTCTCGTCTCAATGAGATCATCATGTCAAAAGAAGAGAAGAAATTATTTACAGAGAAATCAAAGAATGAGGCAAAAAACTAGTGACTTTCATCAAAGACGTGATGAAAGATGTGTTAATTTCTTTAACAATGAGCAGCTCAAATGATCTCTTTGTTTCGAAATCTTTGACTACTGAATGTATATTATCTAGCAATGAAATTAGTTACTCATTAAAGTCATTGATTGACACTGAAGCAGCTGACTATTCGTTCATTGATGAATTAATCGCGCAGAATGTTTGTGATCATTTGCAAATTGAATCTTTATCTTTAATCAAGCTCAAGTCAATAAGAAAATTCGATGATCATTATGCAAAAAAGCTCATTACTCATGCGATTTATTTGAATCTGACTGTTCAAGATCATATGAAACGTTTCGTCTTTATACTGATTACTTGATTGAGTCAGCATCAGATGATTCTTGAAAAAACATGAATGAATAAGATTAAAATAATGATTGATATGAGAAACGATCGTCTTCAATTTTTTGATTCAAAGACTCATATTGATGTTAGTTCAATTCTTCTTTCTGTCATCAAGAAAATCGCGATAGAACAGAAGAGTTCAATATCTACTTAAATACTAAAGAGATCTACTTCTTCTGTTGTCACTTGACTCAGCGAGAAGTCATCTTCATTCAGTAAGATCGTGAAATCATCTAATTCAGTCAAATCTTCATCTTTCAATTTAATGAACATAGCAATGATAGAGACTGCAACATATAAATCACTAGTCAAACGATTGAATGTGACTACTTTCGCGATCATCATCACGAAAATCGATCGACTTCTAAAAACAGCTAGAAATAAACTCGAAGATGTAAATCTACAAGAGCTTTCACACGAAAAGATCTTGAAAGAAGTCAAAGCTAAGCTTTCTTTGAAATATCATGACTATCTAGACATGTTTGATTGAGCTATGACTGATCAACTAATTTCTCATCGTCTCTATGATCACAAAATCGAGTTGACAGATGAGAAAACGTCTTCTCGAAGTTGTTTCTATCATATGTCTGATTACAAGCTTCAAAAGATGAAGAATTATCTGATTGAACATCTGAATAAAAGCTTTATATCTTTCAGCTCGACCTCATATGCTTCATTCATACTATTCATCGAAAAGAAAGATGATAGTCTGCGTTTCTGCGTCAATTATAGAAAGCTCAATGCTTTGATCAAACGAGATCGTTATCTTCTATTCTTAATAGACGAAACTCTCGCTTATATTCAAGATAGCAAGTATCTGACTCGATTGAATATAATAGTCATCTTCAACAAACTACACATGCATTCAAATAGCGAAGATTTGACTATCTTTATTATCTTTTTTGACTTCTACAAATATCACGTGATGTTTTTTGAATTAATCAACGACTCAACTTTCTATCAACACTATATGAACGACGTGCTGTTTGATTATCTACATCAGTTTTGTTAGATTTATTTAGATGACATTATCATCTACAGCAAAACACTGAAGAAACATAAGAAACACGTACGACTAGTTCTACATAAACTACGAGAGATTGATCTACAGATGAATATAAACAAATGCAAGTTTCATGTTCAGAAGATCTTCTTTCTGAAACTATTGCTATTCATTGAAAAACTAAAGATGAATCTCAGAAAAGTATAAGCAGTAGTTAAATGATCTACTTCTACAAATCTCACTCAGATGCAGTTCTTCATTGACTTCTGCAACTTCTATTGACGTTTTATAAGAAACTTTTCGAAGATTGTTCATTCTCTGATTCAACTAACTCAAAAAGAGATGATATTTGAATGAAATCAAGCTTGTCAAACAATCTTTGATCATATGAAGAAATGAATGACTGAAGTCTTTATTCTTCGTCATTTTGATCAGAATAAAAAGACTATTCTTGAAACAGACTCATTCAACTACGTCAATGATGACATACTTTCTCAATACGATGACGAGAAAACATTGCATTCAATGATCTACTACAGCAAGAATCTGAGTCTCGCTGAGTGCAATTACGAGATCTATGACAAGAAATTACTAGCAATCATTCATGTCTTCAAGCATTGATGATCTGAGCTGAAATTGACTGAGCTACTCATCAAGATGTTCACTGATCATCAAGCTTTAACGTCATTAATGAAAGATAAAGAGCTAAGTAGACGTCAAATGTGTTGAGTACAAAAGCTCGTTGACTTCAACTTCAAAATCATGTATTGCTCAGACAAACAAAACATCAAAGTCGATGCATTGACTCGTCAAGTCAATTCAGTTTCTAGAAGTTCAGAAGATGAGTGCATTCACTATTAATGAATCACTATTCTGACTTTGAATCAAATGAAAATTGCTGATTTAAAGAAGAACATCGAGAAATCAATCTATAAACAGATTCTTGAAACTAATGAGATCAACGAGAATTGTACGTTACTTCGTGAAGTCGTATTAAAAGATGAAGCTCAATACGAAGATACTAAATTAAGAGATTATCGAGTTCAGAACGAAATACTATATTGAGATGATCTTCTATGAGTTCTCTTCAATGAGCATCTTCAAATGAAGCTAATTCAAGAAGTTCATGATCAATCTTCTATTGATCATTTTGAAATTCTCAGAACGATGAAGATCATAAAGCGAAACTACTATTAATCATTCATGCGAAAAACGATAGATCAATATATTTGAAACTGCTATATCTGTCAACGTTCAAAGATATCTAGAGATAAATCAAATGACTTGCTTCAATCTCTATCGATATCTGAACAGCGATGATAAGACATAGCAATAAACTTCATTATTAATCTATTTGATTCAAGTGAATACAACGCTATTCTGATGATCATCTGCAAATTATCAAAAGAAAGATATTATATTTCTTGCATCATTGAGAATGAAGATATCACTGTCAAAAAGACAGCTGAAATGCTGATTTAATGAGTATATTGAACTCATGATCTATTAAGCTTCATAGTATCTGATTGAGATTTGCAATTTATGTTCATTCTATGAAAGTCGCTTTGCAAAAGACTAGACATTAATCTTCGACTCTTTACAGTTTATCATTCTCAGATCAACGATCAAAGTGAACAAGTCAATCAGAACGTCGAAAAATATCTTCAATTCTTCTGTTCATATATGCAAGATGATTAATCTAAGTGACTATTCATGATTAAGTTTGTCAACAATAACATCTTGTTCTCAATCATCTTCTTGATTCTCTTCTTTATGAACAAGAGCTTTCATTCTCATATGAGCTTCAACTTTGACATCATCAAGTATGAAAGCATTCGCGAATGCTTGCAGATTGATTGAATCAAGAATATATCTGAACAAATAAACAATACATTGATCTTCGCTTGTGAAGTTCTGATCAAAATACAAAAACAAATGATGAATCAAGCTAATAAGCATAGAAAGAAAATCAATTACAAGATTGAATCAAAGATGTTTCTGAATGAAAGAAACATCATTACAGCGAGATCTTTCAAGAAGCTAAATGATAAAATGCTTGATTCTTTCATCAATCTAGATCTCGTTGACTCTTCATATAAACTGAAATTATCAGAGTCTATTCATGTTCATGATGTATTTCATTCTGATCTGCTTCATTCTGTCGTCAACGATTTCTTGTCTGATTAAAAGAATGAATTCTCAGATTCAATAGTGATAAACGACGAAGATGAGTGAAAAATCAATAATATATTGAATTCTCGTCGATATCAAAGACAACTTCAGTATAGAATCAAATGAAACGACTATGATGATGATTTCAATTGATACAACGCTGATGACGACGAATTTATGAATGCTCAGAAGATCATTGATGATTTTCATATTCAATACTTGAACAAACTGCGCTAATCAACAATTCAATCAATCAATCGAGTCAAGCAGAAAATACATTCATGCAAACATGAATCATTGAAGAAAAGAAGTAATGTCATGATTCTAGCCTTGTCAGACTCAGTCTTCTAGTCTTGTCAGATTTATTCTCACTTCATCATCTTGACTAGTTTCTATTGAGTCTAGCGTTGACTGAGAAACACATATGTAATCAGCTTCTTTTCTGTAGCTATCTTTCTTTCTTAGCATTTATTTTCTAGTTAAATGACATTCATATTGACTCGCTTTATGCTGATTTCTAACACTTCTAGAAACTGAATCAACTCAACAAGTCAATGCATTGACTTTAATGTTTTATTTATCTGAGTGATACATGATTTTGAAGTTGAAGTCAATGAGCTTTTGTACTCAACGCATTTAACATTTACTTAGCTCTTTATCTTTCATTAATGATGTCAAAGCTTAATAATCAGTGAACATTTTGATGAGTAACTTAGTCAATTTCAGCTCAGATCATCAATGCTTGAAGACATGAATGATTGCTAGTAATTTCTTGTCATAAATCTTGTAATTGCACTCAGTGAAGCTCAGATTCTTGCTGTAGTAGATCATTGAATGCAATGTTTCTTCATCATCATATTGAGAAAGTATGTCATCATTGACGTAGTTGAATGAGTTTCATTCAAATATCATCTTTTTTTAAGTTAGTTGAATCAGAAGATGAACAATCTTCGAAAAGTTCTTTATAAAGCGTCGATAGAAATTGCAGAAGTTGACGAAGAACTGCATCTGAGTAAGATTTGTAGAAGTAGATCATTTGACTACTGCTTATACTTTTCTGAAATTCATCTTTAGTTCTTCAATGAATAGCAATAGTCTCAGAAAGAAGATTTTCTGAACATGAAACTTGCATTTGTTTATATTCATCTGAAGATCAGTTTCTTGTAATCTATGTAAAACTAATTGTACATGTCACTTATGTTTCTTCAATGTTTTGCTGTAGATGATAATATCATCTAAATAAGTCTGACAAAACTGATGAAAATAGTCAAATAGCACGTCGTTCATATAATGTTGATAGAAAGTCAAGTCGTTGATTAATTTGAAAAACATCACGTGATATTTGTAGAAATTAAAAGAGATGATAAAGATAGTCAAATCTTCGCTGCTTAAATGCATACGCAGTTTGTTGAAGATGACAATGATGTTTAATCAAGTCAAATACTTGCTATCTTAAATACAAGCGAGAGTTTCGTCTATTAGCGATAAGAGATAGCAATTTCGTTTAATCAAAGCATTGAGCTTTCTGTAGTTTATACAGAAATGCAAGCTATTGTCTTTCTTTTCAATGAATAGTATGAGCGAAGTGTATGAAGCTGAGCTAGAAGATATGAAGTCTTTATTCAGATGCTTAATCAGATAATTCTTCATCTTTTGAAGCTTGTAATCAGACATATGATAAAGATGACTTCAAGAAGATGTTTTCTCGTCGATCAACTCAATTTTATAATCATAGAGATGATGAGAGAGTAGTTGATCAATCATCGCTCAATAAAACACGTCTAGATAGTCATGATATTTCAAAAAAAGCTTAGCTTTGACTTTTTTCAAGATCTCTTCATGTGAAAGCTCTTGTAAATTTACATCTTCAAGTTTATTTCTAGCTGTTTTTAAAAGTTGATTGATTTTCGTGATGATGATCACGAAAGTAGTCACATTCAATCATTTGACTAGTGATTTATATGCTGCAGTCTTTATCATTGCTATGTTCATTGAATTGAAAGACGAAGCGAAGTTGATTGAATTAAATGATTTCATGATTTTACTGAATGAAGATGACTTCTCGCTGAGTTGAGTGACAACAGAAAAGATAAATCTCTTTAATATTTAAGTAAAGATTAAACTCTTCTGTTCTATCGCGATTTTCTTGCTTGAAAGAACAGTTGAATGAGCTTTGATAGAAGCTTTGATATGAGCTTCAAAACTAGAAAATTGAAGAAAATTGTCTTTCATATCAATAGTCATTTTGATCTTGTTCATTCATGTTTTTTCAAGAATCATCTGATGTTGATTTAATCAAGTGATCAGCATAAAGACGAAACATTTCATATGATCTTAAACAGTTAAATTCAAATAAATTGCATAAATAATGAGTTTTTTTGCATAATAATCATTGAATCTTCTTATTGATTTGAGCTTGATTAAAGATAAAGATTCAATTTGCAAATGATCATAAACATTCTGCGCGATTAATTCATCAATGAACGAATAGTCAGCTGCTTTAGTGTCAATCAATGACTTTAATGAGTAATTAATTTCATTGCTAGATAATACACATTCAGTAGTCAAAGATTTTGAAGCAAAGAAGTCATTTAAGCTGCTCATTGTTGAAGAAATTAACACATCTTTCATTACATCTTTGATGAAAGTCACTAGTTTTTTGTCTCATTCTTTAATTTCTCTGTAAATAATTTCTTCTCTTCTTTTGACATGATGATCTCATTGAGACAAGAGATGAATGCACAAGATGTTGAAGTACTAGTCTTCAGCTGAAAGTAGTTCTTTGAAAGATGATTTGATACTTTGCAGTTGAAGCAGATGATTGACATTCTTGATTATTCAGATTTGAGAGTAAAAAAAGTAGCGAATTAAACATAGCTAGTAGTTAAGACTGAAGCTGATATCAACGAAGAAACAAAACGTTTTTTCGAAGCTGCTATTAATTTAATTGTTCGCTGCTCATCATATAGTTAATAATTGACTTGTTGTTTATTATTTACATCTTGAAGAAAGATCTTAAGCTTATCAAGCGAACTAAACTTTATGAGATAAACTGACAACACATTCTGAAGATGATTGTTGATTTTATTCTGAATGTTGTTTATCAGAGTGATATCATTGTAGTTCAGAAAGCTGAATATTCTAGTGAATTCTGAATAGAAAGAGCTGAAGAGCTTGTTAAGTTGCTTTAAAACAACGTATTTGCAACAACACTTTTGAATCAAATTCTGATCTTCATAAATTTCTTTCAGATGTTTCAGTAGCTTTGATAGTGATTAATAGAATAAGAAAGTATCAACATGATACTTTGCATAAATTTGCTGATCAGCATTGTCTTCTAGTCTGAAAATCACATAAATAATATGAATCTTTTCAGTAAAGTAATGATTTACATTGACATTGAGCTTGTTAACTATTTTGATTTTTCATGTTTCTCAAATAGAATCATTTGTTTCAATGAAGATGAGTGAATTTGAAAGCTTGATGAATGTTACGAATGTGTCAGAGTTGATTAGAGCTAGTCAATGATCTAGTCGAGATCTGATCTAGATCTGACTCAGACTTGACTCAAATATGACTCAGCATCTTTTTTCTTCTCTAGCATCTTCTAATCAGCTTCTATTGTCTTCTAGACAAACACACTTCTTTGTGTTACGAATGATCAACAGATTTCTATGACAAACACATTTCTTTGTGTCACAAACATCTTTCAAATCAACATCTTTCTTGTGTTTCAACACGTCTTCTTTGAGACTAGCGTTGATCTGAATAACTACTATATAAAGTGTGTTCTTCTTGTCTTTTGTATCTTCTTTCTTCTGTATTCTTAAAGTCTTAGTTATAACTATCTTTATAAATCAAACATTCTAATCATGCACATACTCTGATTAGTTTCTAGACACGATTTCAACATTACTTTAAGAATTTATTAATCACATGATACTGATTTCATTACTCATTCAAATCAACTCAACTGACAATGAAATGAATATAAAGAAATTTATGTATCTGATGATCAACGACATCGAAAGACAGAACAACATCAAGAAATCAATAGAATCAATGAGAACATACAATCATGTGATTGCTAGAGAATCTATCGCTCAGTCAGTAGCATCAGTTCAAATCGATTAATAGAATCAACAAGAAAGAATCTTCATTGATTGCTTGAGAATTACAAAAAAATTCTTTCAAATCAGCAACACTCTTTTTTAAAGACTAAACACTTTAACAAACGATCTCACTATCTACTATTGAGCATTGTCATTCGCTTGATCATCAAAATCTTCATCATGATTCAATCATCTGTGAATACTCAATTTGATTTCTTCAAGAGTAATCAAAGTCTCGATTCAGTCATTTACTTCAAGTTATCTTCTCGTCTATTGAAATTTCTTAGAACTGACTTCGTACGAAAACATTGTTAATTCATGTCTCATTCTCAGACACTTGATGAATTTCTGAAAGTCTCTACTCTCTGAGATATCAAAAATGTAAAGCAGCTACAACATTGAGTCAAACAAGACTCAGAAGTTTTTCTAAAAGATTTAAATAATCTTTGAACTCAACGAGATCTAAATGTAGAAGCTTGTGAGTTATTTAATAGAATTCTCAGCGAACAGATATGAAAGACTCGTTTTGAGAAAATTGATTAAGTAAAAGAATGATCAAATCTAAATCTTAAAAAGCTTCAAGATCAGCTGATAAAACTACAACATCGACTGCAATTGACTAAAGAAAATACTTCTACTTCTTTCATCATGTTCAATTCATTCAAGCGATTTCAAAAGCTTTTGAATTCATCTCTGTTTACTGATGAAAAAGAATCTATCTGAAATGATTGACAAGAAAAGATTCGTGACAAGTTAGAAATCAACGTTGATCATTTTGACAATAACAGAGCTATACTAGTCTACATTCATTTTTGAATCAGCGAAGACACAGTCAAAGTCATTTTAGTCAGACGTCAGCGAGATTCATTGAACTCTTATTCAATGATCAACAATCTACTAGATGAACTTGCTCAGCTTTACAATGATTCTGACAAAGAGACAAACTTTCGAAGAAAATATGCTAATCTCATTCAAGAAAAGAGCAAATTCAGCGACTTCTATTCAATATTTCAACATCTGTTCTTTTATTTAAAGTATCATGAAAAGCAATTGATTGTTGATTTACGAAACAAGATAGTTTATCGTCTTCATGCAGCTTGAAGTAGTCAGCTGATTCAGTCAGAATCTTTCAATGAAATTCATAGTTATCTGATTCATTTGAATAATAAGCATCGAGTCATGAATGACATCAAAGAAAAGAAATTCTTGATCAAAGTCAGAAAGCAAGTCATCTTTGCTGAAAAACAAGATTCATTGAATCTCTATAGAAAGATCGAAGTCACTACACTCGTTGATAATTCAAAGTCACGCAACATGATTTTAACTAGCGTCAAAGACATCAATCTACAAGCTGAAATCTGTTTCATCTGTCACAAATCAGATCATACTTCTAGAGAGTGCTCTGATCAATCAAGAGTCAATGCATTAGAAAATGATGAATTTGATCAATTTACATTGAACTTTAAGTTTGATTCTGATTCAAAAAACTAGCTATCTCTTTTAGAATCATCAAAGAGATAGAGATCATATCTTTGTGCAGTCAAATTAAAGTTCTATTAAAAGAAAACTATTTTGAGAAGTCATTTCTGATCAATGCTTCTCTTATCTCTCAGAGCAATTCTTTCAGTCTTCGCTTTTTGATAAATAGTGATTTCGTCGTTTACATGCTGATACATGACAAGCTAGTCAATAAAGTATGTCAGAAACTTGAAATACAATCTATATTACTAGCAAAAGAGAAGTTAATATGAGACTATGATGAAAAGTTAGCTAGAAAGACTATTACTCATAAGATTCTACTCAATCTCACGATCAAAAGTCATAAGAAATTGACTATGTCAATGCTGATAGCTGATATTGAGCATCATGAAGTTATATTGAGCAAATTCTGAATGAATAAAAATGAAATATTATTGAACATGAGACATGATACTTGTTACGATTCTAGCTACGCATCTTCATTGATAGCTATGTTGATGACTATGTTGATGACTATGTTGATGGCTATTCTGAGAGCTATCGTCGATCGCTCGTCGCTAGAACATAGGCTTGTTCCGAAGTCAACTCTATTCAGAGTTAGCTTATGTTCTCCTGAGTCATATAGATAGTCGGCCCTTCCCTTCTAGATACTTTCCTTCCTTAGCATTTATATACTCGTTACATTACACTCATATGACTCGCTCTATGCTGATTTCTAACAATACTATCGTATTCTCTGATCAATTAAATACTTCTATTTCGATTTTTTCGATCTTGTCAAATACAAAGCACTCAAGTTGATCGCGATCAACTTTGATTTCTTCAGCAGCTCACAGCAAGATCTTTAAGATGCTTAAGTGCTCAGTTTCATTCTTTCAGAAAGAGTCATTCTTGATTCAAAACATAGATGTCATCTCTTTTCAAGCATTAGTAAAACGAAAAAAGAAGAATCAGATAAAGATTTTTGCTATGTTTATTGAAGACATTGATAGAGAAATCATCTACAATACTCAATGCAAACTAGATGTCATAAACATTTTCTCAGTCAATGAAACGACTCAGAATCTAGAAGATATTAAAGTCAAGCTATCATCAAAATATCAGAATTTTCTAGATGTCTTTGATTGAGTTCAAGCAGACAAGCTATCGTCTCATCATTCATATGATCATAAGATAAAGCTTACTAGTGACGCAACGTCATCTTGCTGTCGAGCATATTGAATGTTTCTTTACAAGCTTCAGAAAGTAAAGAAATATTTGAACGAGAATCTCTTCAAAGAATTTATAATTTCTAGCAAAGCTTCATATTTCTCACTCATTCTGTTCATCTTAAAAGCAAATGAAGATCTACGATTCTGCGTTGACTATCGAAAGCTCAATGCTATTATCAAAAGAAATTACTATTCTCTATCGCTCATAAATGAAATAATCAACAAAATAGTTGATTGCAAGCATTTGACTTGATTAAATATCATTTCAACTTTCAACAAACTGCGAATGCATTCTGATAGTGAAAACTACACTATCTTTATCATCGCTTTAAAAGCATACAAATCAAAGATGTTATCTTTTAAACTTATCAATGATTCTGTCTTGTTTCAGCAGTATATGAATGATGTTTTTTGAAATTTTCTAAATGACTTTTGTCAAGTCTATCTAGACGACATTCTGATCTACAGCAAAACTCAATGAGAACATTGACAATATGTCAAAATGATATTAGATCATTTACAAGAAGCTGATCTACAAGTAGATATTTGAAAGTGTGAATTCAACGTAGAAGAAACTGTCTTCTTAGAAGTCATAGTTTCAGAACAAGATCTTCATATAAATTTTATCAAAGTGAAAGTCATAATTAACTGAACTACGTTGATCAATCTAAAAGAAGTTCAAAGCTTCGTGAAATTTATTAACTTCTATCGTCGTTTCATTAAGAACTTCTCGAAGCTAGTCAAATCATTTACTCAGTTGACTAGAAAAAACACGTCTTTTGTATGAAATGAAGTCTGTGTTCAAGCTTTCAATGATTTAAAGAAACAAGTCAGCTCGATCTCAGTTTTACGACATTTTGATTCAAAACAACAGACTATTCTAGAAATTGATGCATCTGACTATGTCAAAGATGAAATTATATCACAGTATGATAATGAGAGAGTTCTTCACTCAGTAGCTTTCTACAGCAAAAGCATGATTTTCGCTGAATGCAATTATCATATCTATGACAAGAAATTGCTAGTCATTATTTGATGTTTCAAACATTAAAGACTTGAGCTTGAATGCATTGAATTACTCATTCAAATATTCATTAATCATCAGACTTTGAAGATCTTCATGAAAAATAAACAGTTGACTTGACATCAAGTCAATTATCTAGACATTCTATTCAAGTTCAACTTTCAGATTATATTTCAATCAGACAAAATAAACATTAAAGTTGATGCTTTAATCAGAATGTCTCTGATCAATGTTTCTGAATCAACTCAGCGTACTGAAAATTGCTATCAGATCATTCTGACATTCAATAGAATAAATATTCTAACTATTGAATCTGAAGTTGATCTCTATCAGCGAGTAAAAGATGTCAACAAAATGAATGAGCTTTGCAATGAGTATAAACAAGCTATAAGAGAAAACAAGCTTAAGCTACATAGCACTGAATTGAAGCATTGCAAGATCATTGACGACGTTCTGTTCAGAAAAAATCTACTATGAGTTTCTGAGAAAATGCATATGAAATTGCTAAAGAAAATTCATGATCAGTCTTTCATTTCTTACTCTGACAATCAAAAAACTATTGATCTAGTTCAACGTTTTTACTATTGATCAAATCATTGAGCAATGATTAAATGTTACATTTGAAACTGTCATGTCTGTCAACGAAGTAAGACATCTAGAGATAGCATCAATGAACTTCTTCATTCTCTTTCAATTTCACAGAAATGCTGAAAAGATATAATTATGAATTTCATCATTGAGCTACTTCTATCAAAAGATTATAACATCATTGTGAGTAGCTTGAGAAATGCGCAGTCACACTAGAAAATATGCGCGTAGATAATACAATCAAATTTGATAGTAGCTTAGTAATATCTATTTGTATAGAAAGTTAACACTAGATTACAAAATACAGAAGTGAACTCTTCTCTATATACTCAGAAGACTAAGCTCAAGCATCATTGATGAGATCAGCAAGATTACATGCAACTCATGTGAGATTTCTTGAAGATCATATGTGACTTGAATTCTTATCATTGATGAAACATCAAGATTTGTATGTGACTTGAACTCTTGTAGACTCAGAGCTTTTGAGAATTGATGATGAGAATTCTTGTAGACTTAGTGTCTCTGAGAATCAACAGTAGAATTTCTCGTAGACTCAGTGCTTCAATTTTCATAAACTCAGATTCTCATCTGAGAGCTTGATGATAGCGTTGAAGAATAATTCTTATGTCTGTTCTTTATTCTTTGAAGAACTCTGATTTTCATAGATCTGAGTTCTGACAATTATTTTCTCTCTTAATAACAATGTTCTCATTGTTGAATTGCTTCATTTTTTCATGCAATGCATGACATCAGAACTTGCTGTGCATCATTGTGTTCTCAAGATTTTCTTTCAATAGCGCGAGCATTGAGTCTTTAAAGAGTCAATGATAGCATTCATGTTTATTTTTTGATTCTTGTAGATTTAGATACTGATGATAGCATATTCTTTATCTTCTGATTCTCGTAGACGTAGACTGAGCATTCTTTGTGACTCACGTAGAGTCTCTAGATGATCAGCAGTATCATTCGTGTTTATTCTTTGAATCTCATAGATCTGAATTCTGACAATTATTTTATAGTTTCATTATATTTTGACTGTTGCTTCATGCACGATGTGATCATGATCTCGATGCTCTCTTTCATTAATGCATGCACGTCGACTAAACTTGAATTCTCATGATGACAGTTATAGCAAGAATTGAGATTTGCTCAATTTGAAGTTTTCTTCTATAAACGATACTCAATAGTAGAAGCAGATAATGAGCAGAAAATAGTATCAGATAGTAGAAGTGAACAATGAACAGAAGAGCGATGCTTCTGTTGTTTGTTATGACTAGCGCGAGAGTGATGATCATCGATGTTTATGTTTATTTGTTGTGAAGTAGTGAATTTTTATCGACTCATCTTTTTTATCTTTTGCGTGATTTTCAGCTTTCTTTCTTCTTCAACTTTCGTTCTTGCATTCAATCTTCATCTCATTATTTTACTCGATCTTTTATTCATTCTGTAGAGTAATTCTGTACAATTTCTTTGAGTATCATAATCATAGTGAGTATGAATCAGCTTCTTGATTTAATGATGATGAGCTGATGATATCTTGAACGAAGATGAAGAAGTTTAAGAGAAGTGAGCGATGCAGTTCTTCGTCGTATTTCTTTCTTAAAACACGAAACGTGCTTGCATTGCATCTGCTTACTTTCTCTATTGATTCTTCGTCTTGCGTCAGTGCGCTCGCTGTGTCTGCTGCTTGCGTTCAATTCTCTCATTCTCACGTCATCTTTCATCAGAAATCTGTCTTTCTTTCTCTCTACATAAGAAATCTCACATCATCAACTTAGCATCACAAAACAGCTCTGAATGTGTACAGCAAAGAGATTGCAATGCAACTCTTGAATAGATGTAAAAAGTGTGTGAAAAGAAATGTAGACTGCGTAAAAATAAAGTTTTCTATTGAAAAGAATTTCAAGAAATGCGCACTATGCATTGTTATCGAAGCAAATTGCAAGTATGAGTCGTAAGTATAATTTTCAGTAGCTTCAAGATGTGACAATTTAATGATTAATTGATACTTTTTAGAGCATTCAAGAGCAATTTGATGCTCATTTCTGTCAGCTCTGCTTTCTCTTCATCAGACTTAAGCACTTCTCTGTCTCGTTTAAACTTTTTTCATGTTGAGATTACATTTGATCTTGAGTTTGATCTCGTCAGTTCTATCTCTTCATCACTTCACTCAAGTCTTCTTTCTTCTCGATCTTGCACAAGCTCTTTTTCATTCTTTGTTGCATCTGATTTTGAGTCTGTGATCAAGAAGATAATGATCGTTTCTTGCAATCTTTCTCTTGACTCAGCTCAGAGTCAGATGTTTCTTGAATTTGAAGAATATATTGAGAAGAAGCTGCATTTTCTCATTCTTGATATCAAGATAAACAGAAATAACATCAGTGAAATGAAGAAGAATGTTGAAGACGCGACTATTAATTGCAGAGAGATGCAAGAGCAAATGACAACACAAGAAACTTAAATCAATGATCTGCTATGTCAAATTGCAAGACAGAACAAGATTATTGAAGATCTGCAAAAGCAGATTGAGAAGTATGATAATCTTTGACTCATCTTGATCACTCAGACTCAGAATGCTTTGATTCTTCTTGCAATGCATTTGAAAGATCAGAATGTCTCTGTTGCAATTGAAATTTGCTCTTCTGTGATGTTATCTTCGTTCTTATTTTCTTTGCTTTCTCATGTCTTTTTGTCTTTGCTCTCGTCTGATTCATTTCTGTCGATGACTTCTTCTCTTCTCTTGTCTGATTTATTCTTGTCGATGACTTCTTTTTTCTTCTCATCTTTGACGTTGATTACGCAATCTATCATTGAAGAGATGAAGAATGCAGTGAGTTTTGATATGAGTTTCTTATTTCATTTATTCTGTCAATACAATAGCTTGTGCATGTTTTGTGCTATCTAATTAATAGTTGCAAGAGTTTATCTTCATTAACTCTTGAATTTTCAAGAAAGCAAGAGTTGAATGATATATATATTGTATGAAACTCATGAGTTATTCATGTATTAAATTCTGCATCTGCTAACGACTTTTTTAGACTGTTGATTCGAGTATTGATGAGAATGATTGAGCAAGAAAGTCTTGTTTTTCTTTTCTTTTTTTCTTTCTAGTGATAACTAGATAGCTATCAATCTTTTTACTTCGTTTTATGCATACTTGTGATTTTTCATGATGATGTTAATGACTTACTTTCAAGCTTGATGAGATGTCTGCAATGAAAGAATCTCAATAAAGTTTTGCAGTTGTCAAGACAATTTGATGATTTTCAGATATTTTCTGAAGCTTCAAAGTTCTTTCAGCTAAGCAGATATTGCAACTGATTGTTCTGTATGCAACTATTCAGTATGTTATCGATCTTTCAGCTATCATGTATTTCTTTCTCTAGCTCAAGATTCTTCATCAGCAACTCATTCAACTCTTTCTTTCTTGAGCAGAATGATTTCAGCAGATTGACATTGAATACTAAATGTATACACGTCTTTGAAGATCGTTTCAGACGATAAACTTGTCTGTTCAGTCACTCTAAAATTCTGTACAATTCATATTTTCTAACTTCAAGTTTCTTGAAAAACTTCTTGATTCAAATGTTCTTGATGTTCAATCACATCAACTGATTGATGAAATACATCTTAGCAAAGTGTCTTTTGTCATGCTGAGTTGCATAGTTGACGTTTGTCTCTGCAAGTCTGTAGCAAAGATTCTCGTGCAGTCTTTTCATTTTTGTTGCGTAGTTCATGACTGACTCTGATTTCTTTAAGTGACTCTTGACGCTGAACTTCATTCTTGAATGTCTTTCTGTGATTACAAAGAATGATGTTATTAATGTTGCAATGTGAACACTGTTATTGTAAAAGAACTCGATCATGACAAGAAGATGAATTCAATCATTTTGAACATCATTGCAGTATGCTTGAAGATAAGTCTCAAGAATTTGATTTTGTCTCTTGATTTGATCATCAATGCAAGAATGAAATGCAATGCTAAGTTTTCACTTGATCAGAAGATGATAGCACAGCAATGTTCAAAAGTGTGATGTAAATACAAAATCTTTGTCAAAAACTATATCATCAGAAGCTTTGTGATATTGAACTACTTTGTCAAGAAAGAGATCAATCAAATTGAAAGCAGTCATTGTCTTTCAAGTAGAAATGTAGTGCATCATCTTGAAAAGATGATTGACTATAATGATAATGCTGTCGTAGAAGACATCTGAAACGCTTGTGCTGTCAGAAAGATCGATGATGAAGTTCATGATAATGCTTTTTCATATTCTTCAAGAAATGAGCAAACTATTCAAAAGTTCTCAGATTCTGTGATGTAGTGTCTTATATTGCTGATATGATTTACAGATTTTGCAGTATTTCTTAATGTTTTTATTTGCAAATGATCAGTTGAAGATTCATTGAACAAGCTTTAAACATCATTGAGAATTGAAATGTTCTGCAAGAAAGCTATCATAATGTCATTTTATAATCTCTGCTCTAAATTTGTTTTATGCAGAGACATAAATGAATTCTTGAAATATTATGATGTTGTCTGTGATTTTCTTCAATCAGTTGATCATGAAGACGCTGAAGTCAATCTCAATATCACGCATGCTTGAGTTTTTCTTTTTCATTAATTCTTATACTGTGATGACGAGATGATTCATTTTTTGCTGTTTGCAGATCAGTCGAGTCAGACTCTCAAAAGAGTAGCTTGCAAAGTCGACAAAGCTCAAGATCAGAACATCGTTTCATATCAATGAATTGAAGCGTTTATGAATTCTTGTAGACTTTAAGACTGCATCATCTGTCTCATCTGAATCATTCTGAATCGCAACGAAATGATTCTCTGATGCGTTCACTTTCTCTCTTATGAATAAAGCTTTCTTCATTTCTTCAGCAGAACGACGCATAGTTGAATTTCTGTTCTGACTCATGATCAAACATTCGCTCTTCTTGACAGAATGATGCATAGTCGAATCTCTGCTCTGACTCATGATCAAACATTTGCTCTTCTCGACAGAACAATGCATAGTTGAGACTCTGCTCTGACTCATGATCAAACATTCGCTCTTCTCGACAGAATGATGCATAGTCGAATCTCTGCTCTGACTCATGATTAAACATTCGCTCTTCTTGACAGAACAACGCATAGTCGAGATTCTGCTCTGACTCATGATTAAACATTCGCTTTTCTTGACAGAACAATGCATAGTTGAAACTCTGTTCTGACTCATGATCAAACATTCGCTTTTGTCAGCGAGATGACACATAGTTGAATCTTCGCTCTGACTCATGATCAAACATTCACTCTCTCTAGCAGAACAACATGTGATTGAATCTCTGCTCTGATTCATGATCAGACATTTACTTTCTTCAGCAGAAGAATTTGCTTTTCTGCGTTTTCATCTCATCTGAATGATATTTTTCTCAGTCTCAGCGACAGTGATAAACATCAATATGATGTTCTCGCAAGAGCAAACATCTTCTTTAATCTCAGTAACAGTAGTAGATCTTGACTCAATGTTCTTGCAAAAATCAACATCTTTTCAAGTTTCAGCAACAGTAATAAATCTTGACTTGATGTTCTTGCGAAGACAAATGTTCTTCTGACGAGAAATAATAACATTTTGAAATCATCATTGAGACTTCTCGTCAGTAGTTGAGAATTTCTTCAAAGTCTGAGAAACTTCTCTGATTCTTCTTGTTGATGCTGATAAGTTGATGATCTTTTTGAATAATCTGATGACTATTTTCTCATGATTCTTGATGCTCAGAATCTTGAACTGTTGAGTGAAAATGACGAGTGTTAACGTTGACTGATTCAAGAAATTCTTCAAAAGTTCTCTCATGTATGCTAGATCACAAGTGAACTCTCTCTCATCTGCATTGATATTTTTCTCATAGTCGAGTCTTCTTAACGAGTCATCAACAGAGTTGCTCACTTTCTTTTAATAAAAGATCTTGAAGTTGTATGCAGTAAATCTGTTAACTTACTTCATCTGTCTGCAAAAGAGCTTGATTGTTGTCATGAAGTGTTGAAGATTTGCATGATCATTGATTATCTTTATTTCATGTCAAGTCTCTTCTAAATAATATCTTCAATGATTCATGCTTTTGATGATCATCAGCATTTTCTGATCATGTGCATCATAGTTTTATTCAATCGATTGTCACTTTCTCGATCAGATGATTACTGAGTGTCAATGTAGATTCTTGAGTGTGATATCTATTTATTGAGACATCATCACTTTCTCTGCAAATTCAAAGACATTCATCTTCAGTCTTATGACTTTTGCAGAATTGAAGTGCTGAAAAACAACATTTTGAGCAAAGATGACTTTCAGCTTCTGAAAAGCATTTTGAACATTGTTGATAAGTTCAATTCACTTTGTCTGTTCTTTGAGAATTTATTTCTTCTTTGCATTAAAAAAGAGACTTGTTTTGAGATGATTGATCAAGAATGATGCTATTCTTGAATAATTCTTTATGAATTGATGATAGAAGTTGATAAAGTCAAGAAATGTTTGAATCTCTTTCATCATTCTTGATTGTAATCAATCTTGAATGATTTGCACTTGATTCTTCTTCATTGAAATTTCTCTTTTTTCTACTTTATATTCTAGAAAGAATAGTTCTTTCTTGAAGAATTTGCATTTTGAGAGCTTGATGTAGAGCTTTAGAATCTGCAGTTTGTCAAGAATTTGTCGTATGTGATAAACATGTTTCTTGCGAATTTTGTTGAATATCAGAATGTCATTCAGATAAATGAGATAAATAATGTCAAGAAATTCAAACAGAGTTTGATTCATATAAATCTGAAAGAAATTTGATGCATTGATGAGATCAAAAAGCATCATGAAATACTCGTATAAATCAAATCTCGTACAAAATGTTGTCTTTCATTCATTTTCTTCTTGTATGCAAAGTTTGTTGAACGCATTCTTGATGTCAAGCTTGATAAATCACTTGACGTTTGCAAGATGATCAAGAGCTTCATTGATCAGCGAAAGAAAACATTTATTCTTGAGAATAATTATGTTGAGCTCTCGATAATCAACGCACGATCGCAGCGTTTCATTTTTTTTAGATGTAAAGAGCATGAGCGCTTCAGCTGAAGAAATGAAGTATCATATCATGTCTGTTCAAAGCTGTTTCTTGATATACATCTTTTGTGCAATGAGTTCAACTGCGAAAAGATTGTACAAAGAATCTCAGAGAATGATGCAACTTTTCTCGATGCAAATAGCATGATCATGTGACTCATGAGTTGAAAGAACTTTGACTTTTTGAGTGAAGAGATTCGCGAAGTTTGCAAATTCTTTTGAAATATTTAAGAATTGATCAACTATTGTATTCTCGATTTATGTGAATCAAAGATTTTCTTCTGTCACTGAGAAATTCAAAGAATCGTACAAAGCATCTAGAAGCAATCGAATGTGTATTATGATGCTCTGTTGCTTAAGATTCTGAGTTGATTGAGTGCTTGAAGCTTCTCATTTCTTCTGCTGATTACATTGACAAGAAAACTTGAGAGTGACTTTTCTTGCAAAACTAAATTGATGAATATTGCATGTGTCACGATTCTAGCCTTGCCAGACTCAGTCTTCTAGCCTTGTCAGACTCAGTCTTCTAGTCTTGTCAGGTTTATTCTCGCTTTGTCACCTTGACTAGTCTCTATTGAGCCTAGCGTCGACTGAGAAACACATATATGTAGTCAGCTTCTTTTCTGTAGCTATCTTTCTTTCTTAGCATTTATCTTCTAGTTAAATGACACTCATATTGACTCGCTCTATGCTGATTTCTAACATTAGATAAATGCTCATCATCTACTCTGCTATCAACGAATAGACAATACAAAACAATCTATTCAGTAAGAAAAATTTGCAAGAAATTCTTCAAATTTGCACCATCATTTTAGATTGCAAGAGATTCTTCGATTCTACACTCATTTTCACCATTCTATTCGTAAGAGATTCTTCGAATAAAGCACTCAATTATTACCTGAAATTCACAAGAAATTCTTTGAATTTTCACTCATCAAAAAACATCAATTCAAAAAACATCAATTCTTCATCTACTCTTACCTCAACAACTTCTACCTTCTCTCATCATGACACACGACGTCAAGTCAGTTGAGTCTTGAACAACTCATCTGCTTAGAAGCACTGTCAATAGAAGAGTTTCACTTCTACTCATTGATGCTTCAGTCGAAGCTGAGAAAGCTGTCATCGCATGAAACATAAACATTGAAGAACAACTGTTTCATTGAGTCAGCAATCAACTCAACGAAGTCATCAATATGCTGAACGAGCTTCGAAGTCAGCGTGACTTGACTCTACAACTCAATAAACATTGACTTCTTGTACAAGAAGATCACAAAAAGAGAGCGAAACAACTAGAAGTCGCTTTTGATAAGAACGATAAGCTAGAGAAAAAGATCAGTCAGCTACAAGGCGAGCGATTGAACTTCAGAGCGAAACAACGTCAAGTTGATCAATCTATGCCTCGTCAAGATACTCAGTCAGTCAAGCATTGAGTCAATCAGAAAGAGATTTCATCGATCTCTGAAGTCGATCAACGCTTTCGAAGCTCATGAGAGTCATTCACTCTATTCAAAAACGGAAATAATCATCACAAGTTCATCAAGCTTTTGAATTCACTCATCTTCATCGAAACAGATGATTCTACCTGAAAGACATGAAACATCAAAATAGCTGACAAGCTCGATGTCAACGCAGATCATTACTCTACTGAAAAGATTCATATTGTCTATGTGATTTTCAGACTAGAAGATGATGCTGATCAGCAAATTTATGCAAAGCATCATGTTGATGCTCTCTCATTCTATCAGTTACTATCAGAGCTACTGAAACATCTGAAAGAAATTTACGAAGATCAGAATCTGATTCGAAAGTGTCGTCGTGAATACATCGCTCTGAAGCAGCTCAACAAGCTCTTCAGCTTCTTCTATTCAGAATTCACTAGAATATTCAACTTTCTGAACTACGACGATATCATTCTGATGAACGACATTCAGAATAAAATCAACAATCGTCTTCAGAACGCGTTGTCAGTTTGTCTCATAGAGTTTAGCTCACTTGATAAGCTCAAGATCTTTCTTCAAGATGTGAATAACAAACAACAAGTCAATTATCAGCTACGTGACGAGCAATGAACAGTCAAATCAATAGCAGCTTCGAAAAAACGTTTTGTTTCTTCGTCGACATCAGCTTCAGTCTCAGCTACTAGCTATGTTTGACTCACTACTTTTTTCACTCTCAAATCTGAATGATCAAGAATGTCAATCATCTGCTTCAGCTGCAAAGTATTGAGTCATCTTTCAAAGAACTGTTCTCAGCTGAAGACTAGTACTTCAACATCTCATGTATTCATTTCTTGTCTCAATGAGATCATCATGTTGAAAGAAGAGAAGAAATTATTTACAGAGAAATCGAAGAATGAGGCAAAAAACTAGTGACTTTCATCAAAGACGTGATGAAAGATGTGTTAATTTCTTCAACAATGAGCAGCTCAGATGATCTCTTTGC
>JAABUS010003009.1_pt1 | contig 29067 bp, 35 predicted proteins | sample 5560161 | NCBI WGS metagenome assembly JAABUS01 (sample SAMN10711885, study PRJNA513376) | rock metagenome | isolation source: Antarctica rocks | place: Antarctica: Victoria Land, Trio Nunatak nord | collected 2016-01-04
AGCGGTCGTAGGGGCCGCCCGGGTCGTAGTGCCGACCGTTCGTTCCGTAGTTCTCGAGCGCGTTGGTGCAGTTGGTGTCGCCCTTGTAGTAGCGGACGGTCACCTTCGGCCCGGTGAGCCCCCACGATCGGAGGGTGCTGTCCATGGAGGACCACATGTTGCAGTCGGTCCCGTCGCCGAAGGCGTTGTACCCGTGGACGTAGACGACGGGCTTGGTGCGGGTGTCGGTGCGGGCCTCGACGGTGGTGGCCAGCATGGCGACGAGCGCTGTCGCCACCACCGCGGCCGTGGACAACCTGCCGATGCGGCGCGTCATCGATCCCCCAGGCGGGCGCCACGGGCCGGTCCCGGTCACCCCGGCGCTCACTCTCGTCACTCTCGGTGTTGGAGTCAAGCGTTGATCAGGCGGGTGCGATGATTCGGGAGCGTTGCCGTCGTCTCCACCGCCGCCCCGGAGCGAGGAAGAGGAGCACGTCCCGTGCGCATCGTGATCGCCGAGTTCATGAGCTCGGACGGGGTCGTCCAGGCTCCAGGAGGGCCCGACGAGGACACCGACGGTGGCTTCGCCCACGGCGGCTGGTCCCACCCCGTTCTTCGACCCGGAGGTGATGGGCGGCGCCTTCGACGACGCGATGACCGCGACTGAGGCGCTGCTGTTCGGGCGGCGCACGTGGCAGACGATGGCCGCCGCGTGGCCCGAGCGGGCCGGCGACCCATTCGCCGACCAGATGAACGCCATCGCGAAGTACGTCGTGTCGCGACGCTCGGCGACGACGAGCTGACCTGGGACAACACGACGCGCATCCCTGGCGACGAGGCCCACGCCCGCATCCGGGAGTTGCACGAGACCGACGGTGGCGACCTGTTGGTGATGGGGAGCCCCACGCTCGTTCGAACCCTCCTGGGCGCGGGTCTGGTCGACGAGCTCCGGCTCATGATCGAACCGGTGATCCTCGGTGGCGGCAAGACGATCTTCCCCGGCGACGGCGAGCTTCGGACCCTCGAGCTCGTCTCCACCGTCACCAGCGGAACGGGCGTGCACATGTGCACCTACCGACCGGTCGCCGAGGGGTAGGCCGAATCGTCCCGGTGCGCGGGCCGTAGGCTCGGAGCATGCCCGACAACCCCCTCGAGATGGACGAGTCCGAGCGGGAAGCGTTCCTCGCCGATGTCCACGTCGGGGTTCTCGCCATCGCCCGCCGGGACAAGGGCCCCCTCGCGTTGCCCATCTGGTACCTCTTCCGAGACGGTGAGGTCGTGATGGGCATGGATGGCGAGTCCCTCAAGGCGAAGCTGCTCCGGGCGGCCGGCCGAGCCACCCTCACCGTGCAGACCGAGATCCCCCCGTACAAGTACGTCTCGGTGGAAGGCCCGGTCGTGCTGGTCGCCGAGCAGCGCGACGACCTCGAGATGGCGAGCCGCTACCTCGGCGAAGAGCTCGGCCGCTGGTATGCAGAACACAACCCGAGCACGGAGCGGTCGATCGTGGCCAAGCTCCGGCCCGAGCGTTGGACCACGAGCGACTTCGGCAAACTCACGGGCTGATCTCGCCCATTGGACCTTCACCTCGTGAGTGACCCGCATCCGGGGCGGTCCGAGATGGCCGACTACGGGTCGACGCTCCCGGGTGGAAGCCGCTGCCCTGGTCATGGGCGGCGAAGGACGACCGCCATGATGACCGGCGACACCATCGAGTGTGTGTTCGCGATCCCTACCGAGCATCGAGGGCCTACGCTGTAGTGTTTGTAGTGCTGCCAGGCAAGGAGGAGACCGTGGGGAAGGGACAGCCGTTCAGCGTGCGTCTCGAAACGGCGACCGAGAAGGTCGTCGAGGCTGAAGCGCGGCGGACGCGGCGCTCCAAGAGCGCGGTGGTGGAGGCGTTCACCGAGGAGACAGCGCGCACTCGTCGCTTCCCGGGGATCGCGTTCCGCGGTGATGACGCGCGGCGCCGAGCTTGGGTGATCGGCTCGGGCCTGGACGTGTGGGAGATCATCCAGATGCTCGAGGACTTCGGGTCCCCGGAGAAGGTGGTGGCCGATACCCACCTGTCCCTGCCACAGGTGCGGCTCGCCATCGCGTACCGCAACGTCCATCCGGAGGAGCTCGACGAGGTCATCGCCGACAACCGCCGGCCGCTGGACGAGCTGAAGGCGCTGTTCCCGTTCATCGAGGCCGTGGAAGCCTGACGCTTGCGGCTGCTCCTCGACGCGAACCTGTCACCCAAACGTGTCGGCGTTCCCTTGCAGAAGCGCGGCCACGACGTGTTGAGCCTGGCCGCCGACCCTGCGTTGGGCGCGCTCGATGACCCGAAGGTGCTGGAGTTGGCCGCCGAGCGGGCCCGCATCCTGGTGACCCGCAATAGCCGGGACTTCGCACCGCTGCTGCGGGAGTGGGCCGAGGCTGATCGCCACCACGTCGGCTGCATCCTGATCTGGACGCTCGCTCATCACGAGTTCGGGGCGATCATCCGCGGCGTCACCGGACTGCTTGCGGATCGTCCCGACCCGAAGCAGTGGCAGGACCTCACCGTCGCGTTGTGACCATCCGGAGCCTGGGCCCGCGCAGCGTCGTGGTCTGCGTGGGGGCTGCGTGACTCGAACCCCCGACCCCTCCCTGTACGTGCTTCCCGACAGCAGCGGAGTCGGCATCGGCGTCGGCCGCCGCACCTCCTCGTGGCGTTCGAGGTCCGCCTCTTGCTGGACCCGGCGAGAATGGTCACGTGGTGCGACGACCGGCTGGCCCGCAGCCACAGCGGCTGCCGCGTCCCCTGGGGCAGGACTATTGCTGCTGGTTGAACCTATGGACGTTCGTGTCGCGTCGAGTTGTCGGAACGACGCGAAGGTGCTCGTGCCCACGTCCGGAGTCAGGCGGGTACAAGGTCCACGCGGCACCGGACTCCAGGAGCACTGGCCAGTCGTGCGTCCGCCGTGACCAGGGTGCAGGCGAGCTGCTCTGCCAGCGCGACGTACGCGGCGTCAGACGCGGTGACGTTGGCGCGGAGCTCGTAGGCGCGTCTCATCAGGGGCAGAGCCGGGAACCGTGTGAGCGAGAGATCTTCGAGGTCGTCGATCGCCGCCGAGAAGCGCCGCGCCGTGATGTCGCCCGCGAGCCATCGTCGTCGAAGAACCGACACCGTCTCGACGTCCACCAGGTCGGGAGCGACGAGGTCACCGCCGCTCATCAGATGCTCCCGCGCGATGCGGCCATCGGCCTCGTCGTCGGCCAGCGCGTTCGCGAGCACCGACGCGTCGACAACGATCAACCTTGGGCCCGCTCGTCGGCCAGGTCCGCGGCCGCCGTGTTGAGCCCGATCCGCCCGCCACGACGCCTCGAGATCCGGGCGAACAGCTCATCCACCGATGGCCGCTCGGCGAGTCGGGCGAGCTCGGCCGCCAGGTACTGCTGGAGCGACTGGCCGCGATCCTCAGCCCGCCGCCGCAACGCGGCATGCACGTCGTCCGGGATGTCTCGCACCAACACGTTCGGCATGCTTACAGTATGCAAGCAGGATCAAGGACTGGCAACTCACGTCTCGGGCACGAGATGGCGCACGTATCCGGTCTCAGGAGACGGGTCCTCGGTTCGACGGCGGGTGCGCTGCCGCAGAGCGGGTCTGTTCCCGACGTCCCGTTGTCATGAGACGCTTACGCGGTAGTGGAGATGAACGACGCCGTTTTCGAAGCGGCGCTCATCGAGCAGTTCGAGTTGCGCGCGGACGTTGTCCGGCAGGGAGCGTTTGCCGCCACCAACCACGATCGGGCACAAGAAGAGATGGCACTCGTCAACTAGCCCGGCGCCGATCGCCTGGCCGGCGAGCTCGCCGCCGCCGAGTGAGATGTCGGCCGTCGAGGACAGCTTCAGCTGCCGGACCGCCTCCGGCTCGAACTCGCGCTCGATCCGAGTCCTCGCGCTGGATGGCGTCTGAAGCGTCCGTGAGTACACGATCTTCTCAGCTGCCCGCCAGATTCCGGCATAGTCCCAGAACACTGCCGGCTCATCGGCCTCGGTGCTCACGGTCTCCCAGAACACCATCGTCTCGTACATCCGGCGCCCGTATAGGTAGGTGCCGATCGGCCGCTCGAGATCGTTGACGAACGCATGCACCTCGTCATCCGGCGCCGCCCAGTCGAACCTGCCCTCCTCGTCCTCGAAGTACCCGTCAAGCGAGCTGATTACCGAATAGATCAGCTTGGTCATGTCCACTCCCATCGATCGTTGCCACGCAGTCCAGACCGCACAGACTGATGCAGTACTTGTCGGCCGAGCTACGTCCCGAGGTCAAACCTCCACGCGCTTGTGTCGCGTCCAGTTGTCGGAACCATGAGAACTCGTGTGTCGCTCACCGATGACTGTGGACCTGAAGCCCCGGTAGGTCCACGAAAGCCGTCGCGTCCGCCGTGACAACCGCCCGCCCCGTCGCGGACGCCGTCGCGGCGATCAGGAGATCGTGCGCCCCGCGTGGCGTACCCTGACGGCGCACGTGCACGAGGAGACGCGCATGCGCCTCGGCGACCGCCGCGTCGTATGCGACCACTGGGATCGTGTCCAGGACATCCTCGACAAACGCGGCCCGCGCCGCGGCGGCCTTCCCCACGGCAATGAGCGCACCGACTCGCAGCTCCGCGACAGTGACAGCCGCAATGGCAACGTCGTCGTCGTCGACGATCGCCTGGTTGATGGCACTACCCGACCGGTCCGCGTCGACGAGGAACGTCGTGTCGAGCAGGAGACGTCTCAGGTCCGGTCCTCGATCTCAACAAGCCGTCGGATTGCGGACAGGTCCTCCGACCAGCTCGGATCACGACGGTGGCGACGGAGGACCGCTTTGGCTTCGGCACCGAGCACGGGCTTGGCAGGTTCGAGGGTTGCGATCGCCTTGCCGCGGCGCACGACCGTGAAGCGCTCGCCCCGGTGCTCCACAGCGTCCAGAAGGTCCGCGAAGTTGCGGGCGGCCTCAGTCGCACTCACGTCGGGCATGGGATCAGATTATCAGATGCGTAACGCACTCCCTCGTCACACAAGGCGGTAGCGGAGTTGTACGACGCCGTTGCTGAATCGGTGCTCGTCGAGGAGCTCGAGGTCGGCGCGCATGTCGGTCGGCAGCGCGGGCTTGCGCCCACCGAGGAGGACTGGCCAGACGAACAGTTGGAGCTCGTCGACCAGTCCGGCCACGAGAGCCTGTGCTGCGAGGTTCGGGCCACCCACAAGGAGATCCCTACTGGCGGCCGCTTTCAGGTCGTGTACCGCACTGGGATCGAAGTGACGTTCGAGCCGGGTGTTCGCGGTGGACGGCGCGGCCAGGCTCGAGGAGTAGACGACCTTGTCCGCCGCCTGCCACACCTTCGCGTAGTGGGCCGTGAGAACCGACTGGGCGGCCAGGGTCGAGTCGGTCTCCCAGACGGCCATCGTCTCGTACATGCGCCGCCCGTAGAGGTACGTGCCAGCGGACCGCATGAGCTCGGTGATAAGCGCGAACACGTCGTCGTCCGGCGGAGCCCAGTCGAAGGCGCCACGTTCGTCCTCGGTGCAGCCGTCGAGGGACATGTTCGACGCGTAGACCAGCATCGCCATTACCGCTCCTGAACCGCCTTTGCCAGTCTGGACGAACTCGTCGTCGATCTACGCCGTCGGGTCATACCTCCACACGTTGGTGTCGCGCTGCTCGAAGCCGAGGCGGCCGTACAGGCGGTTGGCGGCCTCACGGCTCGGCCGTGACGTCAGGTCGACGGTGCGGGCGCCCCGCTCGCCGGCGATGGCGAGGGCCCGGCGGTTGAGCGCCTCGGCCACGCCTTGGCGGCGGGCCCCTTCGTCGACCACCACGTCCTCGATCCAGGCCCTCACTCCGGTCGGGGTGCGGAACAGCACCAGGGTGAGCGAGCCGAGGACGGCACCGTTGTCGTCCGACGCCAGCAGGACGACGGTGGCCGGCGAGGACGCGATCTCGGCCAGCTCTTCGGCGGTGGGGGCCGGCGAGGACCGGGAGAGCTGAGGGACGAGCCGGTCGAACGCGGCCACGAGGGCGGGCGTCACCTCGGTCACCTCGGTGACGATCACGGCCATCCCCGGAAGCTACCCGGCCGACGAGGACGGTCACGGAGGGTTCAGCGAGCGATCACGCGCCGTTGACGGCGCCGCCCTCCGGACGACATCGGAGGTCCGTACCTTCCGATCCATGGATCAACTGCTGCGAACCCTCCGCCGGTGGGGAAACGCCGGCGCGGTGGCCAACGTGGGGAACGACCTGACCGTGGACCGGGACCGGCTGTTGGCCGTCGCCCTCCTCGGCGAGCGTCTCGACCAAGTGGCCCCGACGCTGGTCGCCGCCCAGGCCGCCTGACCGCCGCACGCCATGGGCGGCGATGGCCGGGAGTGCCGGTAGCGTCACGCCCATGGAGCACGTCCGTTGGACGAACCGCCCCGAGCTCCGCCGACCGGTCCTGATCGCCGCCTTCGAGGGTTGGAACGACGCCGGTGACGCCAGCAGCAACGCCGTCCGGTGGCTGCACCAGCGCTGGGACGCCGAGCCCTTCGCCCACATCGACCCGGAGGAGTTCTTCGACTTCACCTCCGCCCGGCCCCAGGTGCGCCTCGACGAGGGCCAGCAGCGCGAGGTGGTGTGGCCGGGCCTGGAGCTGAGCGCCGCCACGATCCCGGGCACCGACACCGACGTCGTCCTGCTGCTGGGGACCGAGCCCCAGCTGCGGTGGCGCACGTTCTGCGCCCAGGTGAGCGAGGTGGCGACGACCTGTGGGGTGCGCCTCGCGCTGACCCTCGGCGCGCTGCTGGCCGACATCTCACACGCCGCTCCGGTGTCGGTGATCGGCACCGCCTACGACCCCGAGGTGGTCGCCCGCCTCGGCCTCGTCCCCTCCAGCTACGAGGGGCCCACAGGCATCGTCGGTGTGCTGCACGACGCGTTGGCCCGGGCCGGGGTGGCGTCGGCCTCGCTCTGGGCGGCGGTGCCCAGCTACGTGCCTGGCGCGCCATCACCCAAGGCCCAGCTGGCGCTCGTCGAGCGCACGTGCGAGATGCTCGACGTCGCCATGGTCACCACCGACCTCGAGATCGCCGCCGCCTCCTACGAGCGCCAGATCACCGAGCTGGTCGAGTCCGACGACGACACCGCTGCCTACGTCCGTCGCCTGGAGGAGGGCGACGAGGACGACGACGCGGAGGACGGCGACCTGGTCGCCGAGGTCGAGCGCTTCCTGCGCGACCACCGCGACGACTGACCGGTCGCGCCGAGCACGGCCGTAGGGTGCGGCGCATGGCCGACACGACGATCAAGGTGGGCGTGCAGCTCCACCCCCAGGCGACCACGGTGGGCTCGTTGCGCGAGGCCTGGCGGGACGCCGACGACCTCGGGGTCGACTCGATCTGGGTGTGGGACCACTTCTTCCCGCTCTACGGCGATCCCGACGCCGCCCACTTCGAGGCCTACAGCCTCCTCGCGGCGATGGCGGTCGACACCGCCTCGGCCCGGATCGGCGCGCTCGTCACCTGCAACTCGTACCGCAACCCGCAGCTCCTGGCGGACATGGCCCGCACCATCGACCACCTGAGCGACGGGCGGTTCACCTTGGGAATCGGCGCCGGCTGGTTCGAGCGGGACTACGACGAGTACGGCTACGACTTCGGCACCGCGCCCGCCCGCCTGCGGGCGCTGGGGGAGGCGCTGCCGGCCATCCGGGAACGGCTGGGCAAGCTCACCCCTCCCCCCGCGGGTCGGGTGCCGATCCTCATCGGCGGCAGCGGGGAGAAGGTCACGCTGCGGCTGGTGGCCGAGCACGCCGACGGGTGGAACGCGTTCGGCCCGGCCGAGTCCTACGCCGCCAAGAACCGGGTGCTCGACGAGTGGTGCGCCAAGGTCGACCGGGACCCGGCCGAGATCGAGCGCACCGTGGCCATCCAGGCGGGAGACGTCGACTCGTGGGAGGCGCTGGTGGAGGCGGGAGCCACCCACGTCATCGTGATGACGGGTGACCCGTTCGACCTCGACGCCGTCGCCCGCCTTCGCGACGCGATCAAGTCCTGAGCCGCATCCCCTCGCCCGTGGGCGGGCGCACGTTACCGTCGGTTCGTGACCGCCCTCGTCCCGACCTGCGTGTGGCGGGTCTCACCGGGGCTGATCGCCGCGCTCGATGAGCGCTTCGGCGATCCGGTGGACGCATACGTGAACGGCAGCCAGACGTGGCTGCGAGACGACGGCCCCAACGCCGAGGCGCTGGAGTGGCGGCTGCACCCGGTTCCCGGGTACCGCCCCCCACCGGACGTGTCCCACCACGACGTCTTCGCCACCGTGGCCCTGGCCGTGAGCGGCACCGGTGCGGCTCCGTCCCCCGAGGAGCTGTGGGACGGCCTCGAGGTGTTCCCGGCCTACGGCGACGAGCTGGAACCGGCCACCCTGGCGACCGCCGTCACCGATGCCCTCGGGGTGGCGCCCGAGGGCTCGGGGCTCGTCGACCACGACCGCATCGCCGACGCCTGGGAACGGGCCGGCGGCGAGCTGTCGATCACCGAGGCCCTCCTCGGCGAGCTCGGCGTCACCCGCTGAGCGCCGGCGAGCCGACGGCGTCACGCCCGCCAGGGCGGGGTGCGGGGTGGGTCGAAGCGCACCTCCACGGGCTCACCCCGGATGGCGGCGAAGGCGAGGTCGCCCCACTGGGGGTAGCCGGCCAGCGGTTCGGGCAGCTCGTCCTCGGCGAACCAGCCCACGTCGGAGGTCTCCAAGGGGTGAGCGGCCAGGTCGCCACCGACGGCGCGGCAGTGGAACACCAGCGAGTAGAGCGGCACGCGGGTGAAGCCGAGCCGGAGGCCGTCGAGCACGGCGATGAGGCGGGTCACCTCGCACTCCACGCCGGTCTCCTCGTGCACCTCCTTCAGGGCGATCTCGGCGGCGGAGTACCCGACGTCGGCCCAGCCGGTGGGGTAGAGCCAGATGCCGGAGTCGGCCCGTTGCACGAGCAGGATCCGGCCCTGGTCGTCGCCCACGACGGCACCGACGGCCACCTTCGGGGTGACATAGCCCGGGACCCCGGACCCGACGCTCTTCATCCACTCGTCGACGAGGGTGTGGCGGTCGAAGTGGTGCCCGGCGACGGCGCGCATGTCGGCCGCCACCGCCAGCACCTCCTCGAACCGCTCCCGCTCGTAGAGGCTCTCGGTGAACCCGAGCCCGGTGCGGGCGATGCCGGCCAGCGCCTCGCTCCACCGCAACAGGTCAGCCTCGCTGGGTGGCTCCCGGTCCATCGCCCCGGAACTTATCGGTCGGTGCCGCAGGTGCCGACCCTCAGGGCGGCGGGTGGGGTCGGAGGACGTGCTACTGCCGACGGGGGCCCGTCAACCGGAGGCGATGCCGTCGAGCACGGCCCGTTCGATCTCCCGAAGGTGGTCGGGGTCGGTGATCTTGGCACCGGCGGCGTCGCGCACGTAGAAGGCGTCGACGACCTCGTCGCCGAGGGTCTGCACCTTGGCGCTGCGAATATCGACGTCGAGCTCGGCGAGAGCGCGGGTGATCCGGTACAGGAGACCGATGGCGTCGTTGGCGTGGACCTCGAGGACGGTGGCGGTGGAGGACGCCTCGTTGTCGACCAGCAGGCGGGGAGGAGCTGCCCCGCCGGCACCTCGCCGGGCGTAGGTGCGGGCCCGCTCGGCCAGCCTCGCCCGGACCGCCAGGCGCCCGGCGAGCGCCTGCTCGAGGTCGGCGGTGAGCCGGGCCCAGTCGACCGGTTCGTCGCGCGGCGCCTGAACGCGGACGTGCTCGAGGGCCATCGGCCCGTGCGGGCCCGCTTCGGTGGCGGTGGCGTCGGCGGCCAGCACGCCGAGGCCGTGGAGTGCAAGGACGCCGGCCACCCGGCTGAACAGGCCGGGCCGGTCGGGGGCCACGACGGTAAGGATGTCGCCGTCGCCCCGCACCACCGGATCCCCGGCCGCCAACAGGGCCCGCTGCTCGCCGGTGGGGAACGGAGCCGGTCGCTCCGCCGCCCCCGCCCGCTCCCCCATGGCCTCGGCGGTCCGGTCCACCAACTCGGCCACGAGACCGGCCTTCCACCGGCCCCACGCCGCCGGGCCGGTGGCCATGGAGTCCGCTTCGGTCAGCGCGTCGAGGAGGCGGAGCGTGCCCACGTCGCCCACCGCGACGGCCACGGCGGCGATGGTGGCGTCGTCGGCGAGATCCCGCCTGGTGGCGACGTCGGGCAGGAGCAGGTGGTGGCGCACCATCGCCACGAGGGTTGCGACGTCGGCCGGGGGGAAGCCCATGCGGGCGCCGATGCGTTCCACCAGGTCGATCCCCACCTCGGTGTGGTCCCCCGGCCGACCCTTCCCGATGTCGTGGAGGAGGGCGCCCAGCACCAGCAGGTCGGGCCGGTCGACCCGATCGGCCAGGGCGGCGGCGTTCGCGGCGCATTCGCACAGGTGCCGGTCGACGGTGAAGCGGTGGTAGGCGTTGCGCTGGGGGCGGGACCGCACCGGGGTCCACTCGGGCAGGATGCGGCACCAGATCCCGACCTGGTCGAGGGCCTCGATCACGCCCACGGCGTCGTGCCCGGCGAGGAGGAGGTCGACCAGCGCGACGCGGGCGCCCTCCGGCCACGGCTCGGGGAGCGGCGCCGTCGACGCCGCCAGCCGGGTCAGGGAATCGCGGTCGATCCGGGTGCCGTTGGCGGCGGCGGCGGCCGCCGCCACCAACGCCATGGTCGGGTCACCGGCCACGTCCGCGTCGGGGGTGAGGTGCACCTCGCCGTCGCGCAGCACCACGCCCGGCGCCAGGTCGCGGTCACGGCGGGAGAACCGCCATCCGGGCCCGGCCAGCAACGACCGCACCCGGGACCACGTCTCGTCCGAGCGCCAGGCGATGGCCCGCCCTGCGGCCGCCACCCGGGCCATCAGCTCGTCGGCATCGGACAGCCCCAGGGTGGCGGCCACGCCGTCCTGCTCCTGGAGGCTCAGCACGTCGGTGGCCCGCCCGGCCCGCAGGTGCAGGGCCACCCGGGCGCCGAGCAGGAGGTCGTAGGCGCCGTCGAGGGTGGCGGAGTCGTCCTCCAAGAGGACCGAACGGGCGCGGCCGGCCCAACGCAGGGCGTGGACGTCGCGCAGGCCGCCCCGCCCTGCCTTCAGGTCGGGCTCCAGGTGGAAGGCCACCTCGCCGGCGCGGGCGTGGCGGGCCTCGACCGACTGGGCCAGGCGCCCCAGCCACCGCCGGCCCCGCTTCTCCCAGGCTGCCCGTGCCCCGGAGCCGAGGGCGGCGCTGAGAGCTGGGTCGCCGGCGAGGTGGCGCACGTCGAGCAGCGCGGTGGCGGTGTCGAGGTCGTCGGCGGCGAGGGAGAGGGCCTCGCGCACGGTGCGCACCGCGTGGCCGAGCTTCACGCCCTCGTCCCACATCGGGTACCACAGCCGGGTGGCCACCTCGCCGACGTCGTGGCGCCCGGAGTGCAGCAGCACGACGTCGAGGTCGCTGCCCGGGCACAGCTCGGCCCGGCCGTAGCCCCCCACGGCCACCAGGGCGAGCTCGCAAGCAGCGCCACCGGTCGCACTCCCGGGACCGGCGGCGTCGAACAGCCCCGCCATCCAGTGGTCCACGTGTGCCGTCCACGCCTCCACGAGGGCGCGGCCGCCGACCGCGCGCGCGTCGGCCTCGGCGAAGAATCCGGCCCGGTCGAGCGTCCTCGCCTCAGACGGCGTCGGAGTCACGCTCTCCGGTGCGGATGCGCCAGAGGCGGTCCACCTCGGTGATCCACACCTTGCCGTCGCCGATCTTGCCGGTTCGGGCCGCTTCGAGCACGACCTCGGCCACCCGTTCGGCGTCGGCCACGTCGACCACCACCTCCACCCGCGCCTTGGGCACGAAGTCCACCGTGTACTCGGCGCCGCGGTACACCTCGGTGTGCCCGCCCTGCCGGCCGAAGCCCTGCACCTCCGAGACGGTCATGCCCTGGACGCCGGCCTCCTTCAGCGCGGCCTTCACGTCGTCGACCTTGAACGGCTTGACGATTGCGGTGATCAGCTTCATGGTTTCATCCTTGCTCGCGGGTCGGGGGGCGGGTGGATCGGTCGGCGGCCGGGCTCAACCGAAGTCGCCGACGGCGTAGGCCGACTCGGCGTGCAGGGCCAGGTCCATCCCCCGCTCTTCGTCCTCCTCGGTGATCCGCAAGCCGATGGTGGCGTCGATGGCCTTGGCGATGAGGAACGAGGCCACGAACGAGAAGGCGAGCGTGGCGAAGGCGGCCACCGCCTGGTCCGCCAGCAGATCGGCCCCGCCCCCCAGGAGGAGCCCCTCATGGGTGACGGCCCCGTTCACCTTGGTGTCGGCGAAGAGGCCGAGCAGCAGCGAGCCCACGAGGCCGCCGACGAGGTGGACGGCGATCACGTCGAGGGAGTCGTCGAAGCCGAACCGGCGCTTGAGGCCGAGGGCGAGGAAGCAGACGACGCCGGCGGTGGCACCGATCAGGATGGCCGGCATCGAGCCCACGAAGCCGGCGCAGGGGGTGATGGCCACCAGCCCGGCCACCGCGCCCGACGCTCCGCCCAGGGTGGTGGCGTGGCCGTCCTTCAGCCGCTCCACCACGAGCCAACCGAGCATGGCCGCCGACGCCGCCACGAACGTGTTGAGCAGGGCCTGTGCGGCGATGCCGTCGGCGGCCAGGGCCGAGCCGGCGTTGAAGCCGGCCCACCCGAACCACAGGATCCCGGTGCCGATCAGCGTCCACGGCAGCGCGTGGGGCGCCATCAGCTCGGTGGGCCAGCCCTTGCGCCGCCCGAGGACCAGCACCAGCGCGAGGGCGGCGGCCCCGGCGTTGATGTGCACCACCGCACCCCCGGCGAAGTCGAGGGCGCCCATCTCGGCCAGCCAGCCACCGGCGAACACCCAGTGGGCGACGGGGGCGTAGACAGCCAGCAGCCAGATGCCGATGAAGGTGGCGTAGGCCCCGAACTTCAGGCGGTCGGCGGTGGCCCCGGTGATGAGCGCCGGGGTGATGATGGCGAAGGTCATCTGGAACGCGGCGAAGAGCACGAACGGGATGGTCAGGTCGGCGAGGAAGCCGTCGCCGACGCCGACGGCACCGGTCACGTCGCGGAACCCCACGAAGTCGAGGTTGCCGATGAAGCCGCCGTCACCGGTGTTCCCGAAGGCCAGGCTGAAGCCGAGGAGCACCCAGAGGACGCCGAGCAGGCCCATGGCGAAGAAGTTCTGCATGAGCATCCCGAGCAGGTGCTTCGCCCGCACCATGCCCCCGTAGAAGAACGCGAGTCCGGGGGTCATGAACAGCACCAGGGCGGTGGATATCAGCATCCACGCGGTGTTGCCGGAGTCCATCGGTCGTTCTCCTCGTCGGGTGGTGGCGGGGTCGGCGACAGAATGGCGACAGCATGTTTCGCCGGTGTTCGTCGATTGTTTCGGGCTTGTGAACGGCCCGGGACCGGCTCAGAGCTGGGCCGCCACCCGCCGGGCGGCGACCTGCACCGGGTCCCACACCGATGAGAACGGCGGGGCGTAGGCCAGGTCGAGCCCCACCAGCTCGTCGGCCGAAAGGCCGGCGTGCAGTGCGGTGGCCACCGTGTCGATCCGCTTGGCCGCTCCGGTCCCACCCACGATCTGGGCTCCCAGCACGCGACCCGAACCCCGCTCGGCGACCAGCTTGACCGTCATCGGCTCAGCACCGGGGAAGTAGCCGGCCCGTGTGGTGGTCTCGATCCGGGCGGCCACGTGGTCGAATCCGGCGGCCACGGCCTCGCGCTCGGTCAGCCCGGTGCGGGCCACCTCGGTTCCGCAGACCCGGGTGATGGCCGTGCCCACCACGCCGCCGAAGCGCGCATAGCCCCCGCCGATGTTGATGCCGGCCACCCGGGCCGTCTTGTTGGCCACCGTGCCCAGGGCGACGTGCACCCGCCGCTGGGACACCCGGTGCCAGGTGTCTGCGCAGTCGCCGGCCGCCCACACCCCTTCGGCGCTCGTGCGCTGGCGGCGATCGACCTCGATGGCGCCGCGGACACCCGTGCGGAGGCCGGCCGTCTCGGCCACCGCCGCGTTGGGGGCGACACCGAGGCCCAGCACCACGAGATCGGCGGGCACGGTCCCGGCGTCGGTCATCACCGCTCCATCGGCGAAGCCCTCCACCTTGTGCTCGAGGCGGACATCGACCCCCAGGCCCCGGACGGCCTCGACCACCTTGTCGCCCATCTCACGATCGAGGGTGCGGCTCATGGCCGTGGGGTCGGCCTCGACGAGGGTGACCGAGGCCCCCCACCGGTGGAACGCCTCGGCCATCTCGAGGCCGATGTAGCCGGCACCGACCACCACCACCCGCCGGCAGGCGCTCTCGCGGGCCTGCTCGAGCAGCGCGCACCCGTCGTCGAGTGTCTGCACGCCCCGCACCCAGTCGACGTCGATCCCGGGCAGGTCCGGCCGGATGGGCCGCGCGCCGGTGCCGATCATCAGGTGGTCGAAGCCGACGTGGATCGTGCGCTCCCGCTCGAGGTCGCGCACCTCGACCCGGCGGGCGTCGAGGTCGATGGCCATGGCCTCGTGACGCATGCGCACGTCGATGCGCTGCTTCATGCGGAACTCGTCGGGAGTGCGGGCCACGAGGTCGTCGAAGCCGCCGACGTCGCCGGCCACCAGGTAGGGGATGCCGCAGGCGGAGTAGCTCGTCCAGTGGCCCTTCTCCAGGGCGACGATCTCCAGATCGAGGCGTCGCCGCCGTGCCTCGCTGGCGGCGGCCATGCCCGCCGCGTCGCCACCGATGACCACCAGCCGTTCGACCATGGGCCAGGAAGCTATGCCCCGGGAGGGGCGCGCGCCCCGGCTGGCAGGATGGAGGGGTGGGCGAGCAGCGGATCATCGTGCGCCGCGACTGCCGGCACTACTCGTCCCGCACCACCTCCGGCGGCGACGTGGTGCAGCGGTGCCGGGTCGACGCCAACCAGACGGCGCCGTTCGCGTGCCCGTACGGCTGCCTCTTCTTCGAGCCCCGCTCCATCACCGACGCCGGCTGGTCCCGCTACGAACCGGGCGAGGACTGAAGGCCGAGCTCAGCTCAGACGTCGGGCCAGCGGGCGAAGAAGCGGGATCGGGGGAGCACCCGGTCACAGCCCGCCCGCGCCGCCTCGGACAGGAGGTCGTCGTCGACGTGGGGCCCGAACCCCACCACCGGGACGGCGAGCCCGGCGGCCGCCACCGCGTCCAGCACGCCCTCCCGGGTGACGTCCACCACCACCAGGTCGACGTCGTCGACCGAGGCGAGCGCAGCGGCGGCCACGAAGCGCACCTCCACCCCATCCCCGGCGGCGGACAGACGGGAGCGGTCCATGAGGTCGGGGACCACGGCCACGATCCGGCGGGGGCCGCTCACCGCCGGCCCTCCCGCCGCCGGCGGGCGAGCACCACGTGGGCCTTGGCCGCACCCCACACCACGCCGGCCTCGCCCAAGGCCGGATCGAGGTCGGCGAAGGAGGCGGGGCTGAGGTCGTAGTCGTCGGCGGGAAAGGCGTCCTCGGCGAACCGGTCGCGCACCACCGGCGGCACGCCGGCCCGGTGCAGCACCTCGGTGGGGTAGGCCACCGCCTGGCGGAGCAGCGCCAGAGGGCCGGTGGCCTGGGCGTCCACGTCGCGCTCGAGCAACGCCCGCACCCGGGGTCCGACCTCGGCCCGGGCCCGGGCGCCGGCGGCGACCGCGTCCTGTCCGAGCGTCTCGGGGACCGCCCCACCCCAAGCCGCGGCCACCCGTTCCACCGACCGCTCGACCCAGCGTGACAGGGCCTGCTCGATGCCGTCGGCCAGCGTGGCGGCGTGCACGGCGAGGGCGGCCTCGTCGCCGGCCCCCGCGCGCAACGGCGCCGGCGGGTTGGCATCGCGTCCCACGCCCACCATCATCTCGGACATGTGGCCACCCGAGCGCATCGAACCGGCACCGGGGCAGGAGTCGGTGTGGGACTACCCCCGCCCGCCCCGCCTGGAGCGGACCGCCAGCCACCTCGTCGTCGAGCTCGGCGGGATCACCGTGGCCGACACCACCGCCGCCTACCGGGTGCTGGAGACGAGCCAGCCGCCGACGTACTACCTGCCACCGGGAGACGTCGCCACCGAGCACCTCTCCCCCACCACCAGCCGGACCTTCTGCGAGTGGAAGGGCCTCGCCCACTACTACACGGTGACCGTCGGCGACCGAATCGCAGCCGACGGGGCGTGGGCCTACGCCCATCCGACACCCGGCTTCGAGACCATCGCCGGCTACCTCGCCTTCTACGCGCAGTCGATGGACGCCTGCCGGGTCGACGGTGAGCCGGTCGAGGCGAACGAAGGCGCGTTCTACGGAGGCTGGATCACGTCCCGGGTGGTCGGCCCGTTCAAGGGCGGCCCCGGCACGGCCGGCTGGTAGCCGGTCACTGGTCGCCGGTCGCGCCGCCGTGCGGATCCGGGCCCTGTCGGTGTTCGAGGGCGTCGTGTACCACTGCTGGGCCGCCGATCGCTCCTCTCCGTGCCGGCCCACCCTCGAGGTGGAGGCGGTGCTGCGGACCGGTGATGCCGACGAGGGCCCGCTGCTGTTGACCGTCGCCGACTACGTGACCATGGTGGGGGGCATGGCCGCCGCCCGACCGTGCCTCGACCAACTGGCGGCGAGGGGCCGGATCGTGGACCACCAGGGCGTGGCCCACATCGAGTTCCCGTTCTGGATCCCCGTCGACGTAGGCCTCCCCGGGTCCTGACCAACCGCTCGGATTCGGGGGCGCGTTGCTAGCGTGATCGATCGCGTCCGCGACCGGCGGCGTCCGGTCCGTTCCGAGGAACTTGTGCTGCACCACGGCCCCGCCCACCGTCGACGACGTCGGACGCTGGCGTCGATGGTCGTGGCCGTGCTGGCCTCCGGGCTGCTCGCCGGAGCAGCGGGGACGGCGGGGGCGGCCGACGGCCCCGGCGCCGACGACCCCGAGCACCCCGGTGTCGTGGGTGGTGACGAGTCCCCGCCGGGGGCGTGGCCATCCCAGGCCGCTCTCGTCTTCGCCGGCAACCCGAACAACGCCGCCGCCCAGTTCTGCGGGGCCACCGTGCTGTCGCGGACCTGGGTCCTGAGCGCCGCCCACTGCGTGGACGACCTCCTCCCGTCCGAGGTGAACGTGCTGGTCGAGACCCAGGACCTCGCCGTCGGCGGCCGTCGGGTCGGCACGGTGGAGCTGCGGCGGGCGCCGGGGTGGAGCCGGGCCACGTTCCAGAACGACGTCGTGCTCCTGCGGCTGCGCGACCCGGTCTGGGCACCGGGGCAGGTCCTCACCGCGCCGGGTGCCCCACTGGCGGCCGGGACCGACGCCATCACCATCGGCTGGGGTGCCACCTCGGCGGGCGGGGCCTACCCCACCCGCCTGCGCGAGGTCCACGTGCCGGTGATCAGCGATCCCGCCTGCGAGCAGGCCTACCCCGACTCCCCTCGCTTCGACCGCCGGTCCATGGTGTGCGCCCGTGACACGACCGACGGGGGGGTCGACTCCTGCAACGGGGACAGTGGCGGTCCCCTCCTGGTCGACGCAGGGTCCGGGCCGGTGCAGGTGGGCATCGTGAGCTGGGGGATCGGCTGCGCGGACCCCCGGTACCCCGGCGTCTACACGCGCCTGGCCACCTACCGGGGCTGGATCGACGCCCAGATCCGCTACGGCCCGCACCCCGACGCCTCCACCTTCGTGCGCCAGCAGTTCCTCGACGCCGCCCACCGCCCGCCCACCGAGGCGGAGCGGGCGGCCGGGGTGTGGGCGTTGGTGGCGGGCACGACCACACCGGCGGCGTACGCCCAGAAGCTCGTCTACAGCCAGGTGTGGCAGGGCCGGGCCGGCGCGGTGGCCCGCCTGTACCTCGCCGCCCTCGGGCGCGACGTGGACCAGGGTGGGATGGTCACGTGGATCAACCGGCTGGAGGCGGGCGGCTCCCTCGACGGCGTGGCCGGCGCCCTGGTGGCCAGCCGTGAGTTCCTCGCCCTCCACGGTCCCCTCACCAACCGCCAGTACGTGGAGCTGCTCTACCGCCAGGTGCTGAAGCGGGCGGGCTCGACGAGCGAGGTGAACTGGTGGACGTCGCGGCTCGATGCGCGTACATCCACCCGGGGCCAGGTGCTCGTCGCCTTCTCCGAGACGTCCGAGCACAGGGCCCGCACCCGTCCCCGCACCGACGTCACCACCACGTTCTTCGCTCTGGTGCGCCGGGTGCCGACCGCCGGTGAGATGGCGAGGTGGGTGGCCTCGCCGAACCTCGACCTCGTCACCAGCCTGCTTGCGTCCTTCACCTACGCCAACCGGTTCTGACTACGGGGCGAGCTGGCGGAGGAGGGCGCGGCCGGCTTCCACGACCAGGTTGCGGTCGTGGGTGACGGCGAAGTCGTAGCGGCGGTCGGCCTCGGGGCCGGTGTCGTTGAGGTCCCGGGCGACGAGGGCACCGGCGTAGTGCGGGCCGACCACCACCACCGACCACTCGTCGTGGAGCCGGTGACCGTCGGGCAGTGCCGCGCCGCGGACCCCTGCGCACGGGTCGTCGGGCATGCCGTGGCCGAGCAGGACCACGAACGAGCCCTGCTCGGCCAGGGTCTCGTAGCGCTGGGTATCCCAGTGGTCACCGTCCTGGAACGTGGAGAGGATCACCGGTCCGTCCCGCCAGGCGATGGCCTGCTCCTCGAGGTGGGTGGCCATCTCGACGAGGGTCCGCTTCGAGCCGCGGCGCACGGGGCGGGCCGCCCGCACCGCCGAGAACGGGGTCAGCTCTGAGCGCGGGGCCGGACCCGAGAGGATCTGGATGACGTCGTCGGGCACGGGCAGCGACGCCGGGAGGGGGGCCGGGTGTCCGAACAGCCAGCCCTGTCCGACGGTGGCGCCCATCGCCAGCGCCGCCTGGAGGTGGTCCTCGGTCTCGATCCCCTCGGCCGCGATCACCGCGCCGCTGCGCTCGGCCTGGGCCAGCGCGGCGCTGACGATCATCCCGATCTCCTGCGTGGGGTGCTGCTGCACCAGGCGCATGTCGAGCTTGATGACGTCGGGTTCGAGGAACGGCATCATGGCCAGGGAGCCGGGGTTGGCGCCGATGTCGTCGAGGGCCACCCCCCAGGACCGGTCCCGGGCCCAGTCGATGGCCTGGAGCAGCGCCGCCGGTCGTTCGACCACCGCCGACTCGGTCACCTCGACCACCACCCGCAGCGCGTGCTCGGCCTGGCCGATCACCTCTTCGTACCGCTCGGGCACGGGCTCGGATCCCACGTCGGGCTCGGTGTTCATGAACAACGTGAGGCTGTTGCCCATCTCCGCCCGGAGCGCGCCCTCCAGGGCCGCGCCTCGACAGCACCAGTCGAGCTCGTCGACCAGACCATCCCGGCGAGCCAGGTCGAAGAGGGCGGTCGGGTCCTCGAGCGCCGTGCCCGCCGGGCCGCGGGCCAGGGCCTCGTAGCCGAGCACCTGGCGGGTCTCGAGCTCGACCACCGGCTGGTAGAGGACTCGGATGCCACCGGGCTCGAACACGCCGAGCAACCGGTCGTCAGGCACGGTTGCTCACGCTACGCGGTCGCCGAGGGTGCCGCTCGCAGCCGGACGCGGTACGCGCACCGGGCGTCACCCGAGAGCAGGTGCGACGTGCGGGTCACCTCGGTGTCCTCGCCGAGCACGTCGGCGAACAGCTCGAGCTCGGCCGCGCACAGGCCGCTGCAGGCGGTGGCGGCGGCACAGATCGGGCAGTGGTGCTCGATCAGCACCACCCCGTCGCCGTCGGGGGCGTCGACCACCTCGGCGAGGTAGCCCTCGCTGGTCCGCACGGCGGCGAGCGCCTCCACGCGGCGACGCAACGGGGCCCGGTCGGAAAGCAGCGCCCGGCGGTAGGCCACCGACTGGGTGCGGGCCCGTTCGGCCACGACGGCGTCGAGGGCGGCGGGGCCGAGGGCCCGGCGCAGCGACCCGATCAGCTCGACGGTGAGGTCCCCGTGGCGGTCGGGGAACAGCGCGGCGGCGTCGTCGGTGAGCACCCACGCCCCGGCGGGACGGCCCCGCCGGCGGTCGGGGCGGGTGCGGCGCTCGACGACGCCCACCGACGCCAGGCCGTCGAGGTGCTGGCGCACCGCGGTGCCGGTGAGGCCGAGCTCTCCGGCCAGCTCGGCGGCGGTGGCGTCGTCGACCCGCTTGAGCCGCTCGACGATGCGGCGCTTCGCGTCGCTCAGCGGAGCGGGGGTTGACACGGCCATGCGAGAGGCAGAGTATCGCAAGTGATGGCTTTCGAAAAGATCCCGGAACCGGTCGAACTGGCCCGCCTGTCCGACCTGGCCGAGGGCTCGATGAAGCTGGTACGGGCCGGCGGCCACCGCCTGTGCCTGGTGAGGACATCCGAGGGCGTCTTCGCCCTCGAGAACGCCTGCCCGCACGAGGGCTACGGCCTGGTGCAGGGCGACCTCGACGGCGACGAGCTGATCTGCGAGTGGCACAACTGGCGGTTCCGGGTGCGCGACGGCGCCTGCGTGCTCGGCGAGGAGGGCGTCGCCACCCACCCGGTGCGGGTCGAAGGCGAGCGGGTGCTCGTGAACATCCAGGAGCCGGACCCTGCGGCCGCCCGCCCGGTCCTCGCCGCCAGCCTCCGGCGGGGCATCGAGGAGCACTACGTGGGCCAGATCAGCCGGGACGTCGTGCGGTTGCTGCGGGCCGACGTCGCGCCGGTCGAGCTGGTGTGGGAAGCGGTGGCCTGGGGCGCGCCGCGCGCCGAGTTCGGCTTCGGCCACGCCCTCGCCTCGGCGCACGACTGCCTGGCCCTCGCCGACCGGGTGGACGGCGACGCCCGGGCCCTGCCGGTGGTGCAGGCCATCACCGGAATCACCGAGGTGGAGCACCTCCGCCCCCTGCGGCCGTCACCCGAACCGCTGCCCTCCCTGCCGCCCGACGCCGCCGCCACGTTCCGGCGCACCGTCGAGCAGGGGTGGTCGCGGGTCGCCGACGCCGAGGCGCTGCTGCGCACGGCCATCGAGGAGGGGACACCACCGGACGAGCTGCGCCGTTGGCTCCTCGGCACCGTGGCCGACCACCACCTCGGCTACGGGCACGGCGCCATCTACGTCCGCAAGGCGTTCGAGCTGCTCGACCGGCTGGGTTGGGATCGCGCCGCCACCGTGCTGCCGTCGGTGGTCGTGGCGCACCTGGCCATGACCCGCGAGGACCGCCTGCCGTACATGCGACCGTTCGTGCGGGCCATGGCCGCCGTCGACGTCACCGCCCTGATCGACCGGGAGCCCGAGGACGGGTGGGTCGACGGCGGTTCGCTGGAGGCGGCCCTGCTCGGCGGGCCGGCCGCCGAGGTGCCCGCCGCCGTCGAACGGGCGGTGCGAGCGGGCGCGGGCATCGAGGGCATCCTCGACGCGGTGGCCCTGGCCGCGTCCGAGCGGCTCCTGCGCTACGACCCCCGCGTCGACTTCGACCTGCACGAGGACTTCGGGTGGCTCGACATCACCCACGCCCTGACCTACGCCGACGCCGCCCGCTGGGCGTGGCGGGCCGAGCCGGGACCTGACACCGCCCGCCTCGCGCTGTGGACCGCGTTCCTCGCGTCCTACAGCGGTCGGCGGGGCTACCGGGAGGTGCCCGACCCGCCTCTGGAACCGGTAGCCGGGGATGTGGGCCGCGCCGTGGCCGAAGGCCGGGCCGACGACGCCGCCCGGGCGGCTCTGGCCGGGGACCGCTCCGAGGCGGCCGCCACCCTCGAGCAGGCCGCGCTCTCGGACCTCGGTGGGTCGTTCATCGTGGCCGCCCACCTGGTGAAGACGGCGTGCGCCGCCGGCCACGAGGCCGAGGCGACCGGCTCCAACCGGCCGCTGGCGGCCGCCGCCCGGTTCCTCGCATCCCCGCGCATGGAGCGGTTCGTGGCGTCCGACGTCACCCGCTCGGTCGACTTCCTCTCCGGACGGGGTCCCGGCGCCAGGAGCTGAAAGATCAGCCGTCGACGACCTCGACCCGGATGCGCTTGTTCCCCTTGCCCTTGGACTCGGTCTTGACCACGCGGAGGCGACCCACCTCGCCGGTGGAGCGGACGTGGGTGCCGCCGTCGGCCTGCTTGTCGAGCCCGACGATGTCCACCACCCTGATCTCGGGCACCGAGTCGGGGATGAGGCTCACCTTGGTGCGGATCAGGTCGGCGTCGGCCACCGCCGTGCTGCGGGGGAGGAACGAGACCTCGATCGGCCGGTCGGCGGCCAGCTCGGCGTTCACGAGCTCTTCGACCCTGACCCCGAATCCCTCCGGGAGCGGGTCGAACTCGAAGTCCATCCGGGCCGACAAGGGCTCCATGTTCCCGCCGGTGACGGCGGTGCCCCACTCGTTCCAGATCACGCCGCAGAGGACGTGGAGGGCGGTGTGGGTGCGCATCAGCCGGTGGCGCCGCTCCCAGTCGACGGCTCCCGCGACCCGCTCGCCGACCTCGGGAGTCGGTCCGTCGACGGTGTGCCAGACGTCGTCACCACCCTTGGCGACGGCGACCACCGGCCGCCCGGCCAGCATCCCCCTGTCGTGGGGCTGGCCGCCACCGGTGGGGTAGAAGGCCGTCCGGTCGAGGGCCACGCGGTCGCCGTCCACCGCGGTCACGGTGGCCTCGAATTCCCTCAGGTAGGCGTCGCGCAGGAAGAGCAGCTCGGTCCCCATCACAGGAGTATGTCGCTCGCCGCTCGCCCTAGCGTGAGCCGATGGCGAACGACGGGGACGGCGGCAGCGAGGTCGAGGGCAGCTTCCGGCGCGACAGCGACTACATCACCACCCGCATCACCGCCGACGGCGGCGACGGGTACCCGGTGGAAGCCGGTCGCTACCGCCTGGTGGTCAGCCGGGCCTGCCCGTGGGCCAACCGGGCCATCATCGTGCGCCGCCTGCTCGGCCTGGAGGGGGTGCTCTCGATGGCCGTCTGCGGACCCACCCACGACGAGCGCAGCTGGACCTTCGATCTCGGTCCCGGGGGCCGCGACCCGGTTCTCGGCTACGAGCGGCTCGAAGAGGCGTACCTCGCCCGCTTCCCCGACTACGACCGGGGCATCACCGTGCCCGCCATCGTCGACATCCCTTCCCGCCAGGTGGTCACGAACGACTTCCCGCAGATCACCCTCGACCTCAGCACCGAGTGGAAGGACCACCACCGGCCCGGCGCGCCCGAGCTCTACCCCGAGGATCACCGGGAGGAGATCGACGAGGTCGCCCGCATCGTGCTCAAGGACGTCAACAACGGCGTCTACCGGTGCGGGTTCGCCACCACCCAGCGGGCCTACGAGGACGCCTACCGGCGGCTCTTCGCCCGCCTCGACTGGCTGTCGGCGCGGCTCGAGGGCCAGCGCTTCCTCGTGGGCGACACGATCACCGAGGCCGACGTGCGCCTCTTCACCACCCTGGTCCGGTTCGACGCCGTCTACCACGGCCACTTCAAGTGCAACCGCCAGAAGCTGGCCGAGCTCCCGGTCCTCTGGGCCTACGCCCGTGACCTGTTCTCCACCCCCGGGTTCGGGGACACCATCGACTTCGACCACATCAAGCGCCACTACTACGAGGTCCATCGCGACATCAACCCATCGGGGATCGTGCCCGTCGGCCCCGACCCGTCCGGCTGGACGGTGCCGTCCGGGCGCGACGCGCTCGGCGGGAGCCCCTTCGGCGACGGCACCCCGCCGGGGCCCCCGCCGCCCGACGAGGTCGTCCGCTCGTTCCCGGCCCTGAGGTGACGGTCCGGCGTCGCGCCAGCGCCGTCAACCATCCGTGGGTAGCATCTCCCCGTCCCGGCGTCCGACAGCAAAGGGTTTGATGTTCATGCGCACCAAGAGCCTCTTTGGCCGACTTCTCATGGTGGCCGTTTCGCTGGTGCTGGTCGCGGCCGCCTGCGGCTCCGACGATGACGAGGGCACCGGCGGCAAGACCGGCGACAAGTCCACCACCACCGCCGGTGACAAGAAGGACGACACGAAGTCCCTCGCCGGCATGAAGGGCACCACTCCCCTGGTCGACCTGCCCCAGGAGTTCAAGGACCAGCTCCTCGAGGTCGATCCCGATCTCAAGGACTTCAACTACGCGGCCGAGTCCTACGACGCCGTGGTGGTAGTCGCCCTCGCCGTCGAGGAGGCCAAGACCGACGGCGTCGAGTACGCCAGCAAGATCAACGGGATCACCCGCGGCGGCGAGAAGTGCGAGACCTTCGCGGACTGCAAGCAGCTCGTCACCGACGGGCAGGACGTTGACTACGACGGCAAGTCGGGCCCCCTGGAGTTCTCCGGGAACGGCGAACCCACTGAGGCCAGCTACGGCATCCTCGAGTTCGGCGAGGACAACCGCATCGCCGAGGACAAGACCGAGTACCAGACGGCCACGGCTCCTGAGGAGGCCGACGTCGACGAGGTGCCGGTCGAGGGCGACCGGGCCGGCGACGATGTCCTGACCATCGGCACCCTGCTGCCCGAGACCGGTTCGCTGGCCTTCCTCGGACCACCGGAGTTCGCCGGCGTCGACCTGGCCGCCAAGGAGGTCAACGAGGAGGGGGGCGTGCTGGGCAAGCCGATCAAGGTGATCGACGGCGATTCCGGCGACACCGAGACCGACACCGCCAACACCACCGTGGACCGCCTTCTCGGCGAGAACGTCGACGCCATCATCGGCGCAGCGTCGTCGGGTGTCACCAAGACGGTGATCGACAAGATCACCGCCGCCGGGGTGGTGCAGTTCTCCCCGGCCAACACCTCCAAGGAGTTCTCCAGCTACGAGGACGAGGGTCTCTACTTCCGCGACGCCCCCTCCGACATCCTCCAGGGAGGCGTTCTCGGCGAGGTCATCGCCGCCGACGGCCACACCACCGTGGGCATCCTCGCCCTCGACGACCCCTACGGCACGGGCCTGGCCGAGGACCTCACCACCACGCTGAAGGACTCGGGGGTCGAGGTGGTCGAGACCATCATCTACGACCCGGCGGCCCAGACCTTCGACTCGGAGATCGAGAAGATGAAGTCGGCCGATCCCGAGGCCATCGTCGTCATCGGCTTCGACGAGTCGTCCCGCATCCTGGCCGGCATGGTCGAGGCCGGCATCGGGCCCGCCGACAAGGCCGTGTACGGCTGCGACGGCAACATGGGCAACGCCCTCGGCGAGAACTTCGAGGCCGGCAAGTAGCACGCAGGGAGCGAGGAGGGGTGCCGGGCGGCACCCCTCCTCGTCGCGCGTCTATTGGGCCTTGGCCAGCGTGCCCAGGTAGAGCTCGATCACCTTCGGGTCGTTGAGCACCTCGTCGCCGGAGCCGGTGTGGGCATTTGCTCCCTGGTCGAGCACGTAGGCTCGGTCACAGATCTGGAGGCAGCGGCGGGCGTTCTGCTCGACCATCACGATCGACACGCCGGCGGCGTTGATCCGCCGGCACCGCACGAACACCTCGTCCTGGAAGATGGGTGACAGCCCGGCCGAGGGCTCGTCCAGCAGCAGCACCTGGGGATCGGGCATGAGGGCTCGGCCCATGGCCACCATCTGGCGCTCGCCCCCCGACAACGACCCGGCCCGCTGCCGGCGCCTCTGGCCCAGGAGGGGGAACAGCTCGCACACGCTGGCGAGACGCTCGGCGAAGCGCCCGGCGTCGAGGTACAGCCCCATCTCCAGGTTCTCCTGCACCGTCAGCCGGGGGAACACGTTGTTGACCTGGGGCACGTAGCCGATGCCCCTGGCCACGAGCTGGTTGGCTTTCAGCCCCGAGATGTCGGCCCCCAGGAACTCGACCGCGCCCCGCCGGACAGGGATGAGGCCGAACAGGGCCTTGAGCAACGTGGACTTTCCGGCGCCGTTGGGCCCGATGATGCCGACCAGCTCACCATCGGCGAGGGTCAGGGAGCAGCCGTTGAGGATGTCGACCTCCGGCACGTAGCCGGCCACCACGTCGCGGGCGACCAGCACCGGCCCCTCCACCCGGGGCCGCCGACGAGGCCCCGGCGTCCCGATCACGTAGTCGGCCAGCGGCATCCCGTCGGCGTCGAGGTCGGTCACGCTGGTTCCTCCTCGACGGCAGCGGCGCGAGCCGCGGCCAGCACCCGCTCCTCCTCCTCGAAGGTGACCGGCGCATTGTGGTGGGACCCGAGGTAGGCGTCGATCACGGCCCCGTTCTTGCCGATGGCGGCAGGCGGGCCCTCGGCGATGATGCGGCCCTCGGCCATCACCACGACCCAGTCGCTGATGTCGTAGACGACGTCCATGTCGTGCTCCACGAACACGACGGTACGGCCCTCGTCGTCCCGCAGGGACTTGACGTGGGCGAGCAGCGACTGGGTGAGCGCCGGGTTCACACCGGCCATGGGTTCGTCGAGCATGACCACGGTGGGTTCGGCCATCAGGGCGCGGGCCATCTCCAGCAGCTTGCGCTGGCCGCCCGACAAGGACCCGGCGTACTCGTCGCGCATGTGGTCCATGGAGAAGCGCTCGAGCAGCGCGTCGGCCCGGGCCTCGATCTCACGTTCCTGGTCCCGCCAGAGCGGCGGGAGGAGAGCGGACAGGAAGCGCTCCCCGTGCTGGCCGATGGCACCCAGCTTCATGTTCTCGATCACCGACAGCTTGGCCAGGGCCTTGGTGAGCTGGAAGGTGCGGACCATGCCGAGCCTCGCCACCTTGTACGCCGGCTTGCGGCCGACGGCTCGGCCGTCGTAGGTCCAACGGCCCTCGTCGGGGGTGTCGAAGCCGGTGATGAGGTTGAAGAAGGTGGTCTTACCAGCACCGTTGGGCCCGATGAGGGCGGTGATGAGCCCGCGTTGGATCTCGAGGTGCTCGACGTCGACGGCGGTGATTCCACCGAACCGCCGGCGCACACCGTCGACCACGAGGATCGGGTCGGGCTTGGCCACGCCGGGCTCGGCGGCGACGTCGGCGAGGGGGGCCGTTGCCCCATCAGCGGGCATCGAGCTCGATCTCCCGGCGATTCCCGAAGATGCCCTGTGGTCGGAAGATCATGAGCAGGGCCAGACCGAGCCCCACCAGCATGAACCGCACCTGACCGACCTGGGTCCCCGAGATGAAGGGGGTGAGGTCGTTGGCCACGGCTTGGCGCAGGAAGTTGTCCGTGAACGAGATCAGCACCCAGAAGATCATGGAACCGACGATCGGACCCCAGATGCGGGCCGTCCCTCCGAGGATGAGGGCGGTGTAGGCGAAGAAGGTGATGGCCGTGCCGAAGTTGTCGGGCTGCACCGAACGGGTGGCCACGGCGTTGATGAACCCACCGAGCGCCCCGATCACGCCGCCCAGGACCAGGCTCTGCATCTTGTAGGAGTACACGTTCTTGCCGAGGCTGCGAGCGGCGTCCTCGTTCTCCCGGATGGACTTCAGCACCCGGCCCCACGGGCTGCGCATCAAGGCCCAGGTCAGCAGCGTGGCCAGCGCCACGAGGCCCCACCCGACGGTGAGGAACCACCAGGTGTCCTCGGAGTACCGGAACGGCCCATAGCCGTAGGAGCCCTCGGGGAAGGGGTTGACCGAGTAGAAGTCTCCGGCGAAGCCGTTGATCCCGGACGAGCCGCCGGTGATGTCACCGAAGGTCACCGAGCGCAGGATGAGGCGGAGGCCCTCGGCGGCGGCGATGGTCACGATGGCCAGGTAGTCGGCGCGCAGCCGCAGGGTGGGGACCCCCAGGAGCAGGGCGAACGTGACGGCGAGAGCCACGCTGGCGGCCAACCCCAGCCACAGCGACTGCCCGTAGTAGTCAACGGTGATGGCGGTGCCGTAGGCGCCGAGAGCGATGAACCCGGCCTGGCCGAAGTTGAGCAACCCGGTGAACCCGAAGTGCAGGTTCAGGCCGATGGCGGCCAAGGCGTACACGATCGCGTCCTTGCTGATCGAGGCCCGCAACGCGTTCTCGAAGATGTTGGCCCAGTCCACCGTTCAGCCGACCCTCTCGGCCCGTCCCAGGATCCCCTGGGGGCGCACGAGCAGGATGAGGATGAGGATCACCAGGGCCGGCACCGTCTTCAGCTCCGGTCCCATCACCGAGCTCGGAAGGAGGGTCGAGAGCTGCACCAGGAGCCCGATGATGAAGCTGCCCACCAGGGCCCCGTAGGCGGTGCCAAGGCCCCCCAGGGTGACGCCGGCGAACATGAGCAGCAGCAGGCGGAACCCGCCCTGCCAGCTGACCTGCTCGGCCAGGCCCAGCAGCACCCCGCCGAGAGCGGCCAGGGCGCCGCCGCTGACCCATACGAACAGGATCACCCGCTCCACGTCGATCCCGGAGCTGGCAGCGAGGTCCGGGTTGTCGGCCACCGCCCGCATGGCCTTGCCGATCCTGGTCCGCTGCAGCAGCAGGCCGACGCTGACGAGGGCGGTGATGCTGATGAGGATCGACGCGATGTCCCGGGGCGTGATCGACAGCACCCCGAACTTGATCTCGTCCTGGATGGCGTAGTCGCCGTAGGGCTTGGTGCGGCCGCCGAACTGGAAGAGGAAGATGTAGCGGAAGAGCAGTCCCACGCCGATCGAGATGACGAGCATGGCGACGAGGCCGGTGCGGCGGCGGCGCAGCGGCCGCCAGAGGACCAGGTCGAACAGGCCGGCAAGCGCGCCGCCCAGCACGATGGCGATCAGGGTCGCGGGAATGAGGTGCAGGCCGAGGGTCTGGTTGAACAGCCATGCCATGAGGGCCCCAAAGGTCACGAGCTCGCCGTGGGCGAAGTTGGTCAGGCCGGTGGTGCCGAAGATGAGCGAGAGGCCGATGGCGGCCATGGCGATGATGAGCCCGAAGTTGACGCCGTCGACGGCCAGGCCGACCGCCCGTTGGAGCGTCGAGGACACCTGCCGGGGGTCGTCGCCGAGGGGGAACTGCACGGTTCGGAACTGGCCGGGTCGGAGCGGGAAGGGCTGCACCTTCCGCTCCTCGTCGCGCAGGTCGACGCTGTCGGGCAGCGAGCCGGTGTCGATCTCGGCCTCGTAGGTCCCCGGGCCGGGCACCGGCACCTCCCAGCGGCCTTCCCCGTCGGTGGTGGCCGTGCCGACCTCATCGCCGCCGGAGGTTCGCACGGTGATCTTCACGCCGGGCACGGGCACCTTCTCGTCGCGGGCGCCGGGCTTTCCCTCGTCCAGCACGAAGAGGAA
>JAABUS010003010.1_pt1 | contig 29065 bp, 30 predicted proteins | sample 5560161 | NCBI WGS metagenome assembly JAABUS01 (sample SAMN10711885, study PRJNA513376) | rock metagenome | isolation source: Antarctica rocks | place: Antarctica: Victoria Land, Trio Nunatak nord | collected 2016-01-04
TCACACCCTCACATCCCCAGTAACATAAACCCCACTCAAATAACTCACACACTGCGCCACCTCGGGCTTGACCGTCCGCTCCCGCGGCCCATCCCGCCCATGCACCGTCCAGCTGAACAAGCCGCCCGTGGACGAAAACCACGCGCTGCGCGACCCCCAGGGCCCGCCGATCGTTTGCGACTGGTGCTTGTTGTCGGGGTTGACTGGGATGGATTGGCCCAGGTAGGTGCAGGCGGTGTCGTAGAAGCTGGTGGTGGGGGGTTAGTTTTTGGTAGGGGGATTGGGGGGGGGACGTACAATTGGGCGATGGCTGGGTTGGTGGCGGTGCGGGGTTCTAGGGTGGTGTTTTGGGGGGGCGAGGAGGGGGTTTGTTGGATGGGAGAGGCGGAGGCGAAGGCGAAGGTCGCGAGGGCGAGGAGGGTGAGGGTGGGGATGTGCATGGTTGCTGCTGGGGTTGGGTGGGGGATGTCTTGGAGGTGGTATGGGAAGGAAAGGATGTGTGAATGTGGGGGTTTGATCTGGTCGAGTAAGAGCGCGGCGCCGTTGGGTCTTTTATGATTAAGAGTTGGAATTAAACAGTATCGAATACAGATGTCAATTAAGATCTATAATTTTAGATAGGGTTGGACAAAGAAGGGGGTATTGTGTGTGAAAATGTACTCGTGGTTGCGAAAGGTTCGTAGGAGAAGTACAAAGAAGCTGAGCGATTGTTTGAGGAGCTGTAATGTTGCGCTAAGACGGAAAGGGGTATCAATAGGCAAAATATGAGGCTTGAAGTATTGCCAGGATTATGACCGTTTTGCCACAAACTATTTCTTGAAAAAGCCGTTGCATTCAATCGTATGGCTATGCGTAATAGAGACCAGAAGAACAAAGCAGCAGATATGTTCTGTAAACTGTCGATTACACAACACCTTCGAAGGATGACACGGTAACTCTCCCATGCCTTGTTTCCACAACGTGAATGCACTGAACTGACCTATCTTGATCTTGCTCCTCCCCCCCGCCTTCAAACCTCAAGATTGTGCGGCCCCAAATTCCTTCTCAACCTCTCACCCACCATCTCCCCAATCTTCTCCACTCGAACAGCCGTAACAGCAGCACGAGGCCTGCCACTCCTAGGCCTGTCTGTGCTAGAAAGAGAGAAGAGCAAAGGCCTTTTGCACTCTCGAGTCGGTTGGTAGTTTCCGACCCTAATATAAGCGGCCTTCCCAGACAGCATGGTAAATCCTGAACACAATACCACAGGAATCGATATGTTGGTATTGCCAATAAGTCAAGTAAAAAAATTCCGAGGACGTCTCTTGGCCTAGGTCCGTAGCGGGAACCGATCTGTTTCATCCTCGGATCCGGATGTTGACCGTTTATAGTAGGGCCAGAAGCTAGAGACCGACTCGAGAGTAGGATGCGAATCCTATGGAGTCTATGAGGGATGGCGCAGTATTTATATTGCAGCTTCATTCTACGTCGCAATCGTGTTGAAGCAACGTCATGCTCGGATCTTCGCTTTCGCTCCTTCTCTTCGCACGTCGTAACTCGGCCCTAATACGATCCAAAAATCTCAATCTCTATTTTCCCTCCATGCCTTACTCTCGCTCTTCGTTGGCCGTCTCGAGGGCTGCCTGCTCATCCACAGCAGCACCAACAGCAGCCTCCCCGCCCTCCACCCCACTGCCAGCCCCATTTACCCCCACAACAGCACGCGGCCTCCCACTTCTCGGTCTATCAGCAACATATTCCAGCTTCAACTGCAGGCTCACCGCGGGATCAAAGCCTCTTTCGCGCGCCTGTCTCTTGAGGCGGTAGATGGATTGACGGCTCAGTTTCGTTACGGCTTGGATGATGGGCAAGGGGATGCCAGCCTCGGCTAGGGCGAGAGCTTGGAGGCGCGTTCCCGGGTCGTAATTGATGCTTTGTTTGTTGGGCATTTTGGTGCGGGGGGTAATGGGGGGAAGGAGAGGGGGGTTGCGAAGTAGGAGGTGGGTTTTGGAGGTGAGATATTATTAGTCATGATCATTACAAGGAAATCGATAGGGTTAGGGTTGAGCCCGTCAACGAGCTACGCGCTATCCCCTCTTCCTCTTCCCCTTCCCCAAAACAATCTCCCCCCCCTCACCAACCCCATACATCTCGCTCCCCCCCCAACTACCTCCCCCTCCCCCCCTTCCCCACCCACAGAATCACCTCGCAATAATACCGTCAATACCGTAAACCATCCATCCATCCCTCAAAGTACTTAAAAATGCCCAAGCGACAAGCTAGTTGGTTTTGAGAACGTTCGTGTTTGTTTCTTCGGTGGTTATGAGCTTTGGGGGGCGGTTTTTTGAGATAATGTGCTGTGTGACTCCAGAAGGTGAACTTGAAATGGAAAGGTTGGCTTTGTATGACGGCGATTCGCGAACAACAAGCAACCCAAATTTAATGGCATATATAAACTTAACCCACGATCAGAGGTATCGAAACTCTCTTCTGCGCTTCGAATCCCGAAAAAAAAAGCTACACAGCAACCCACAACGGTGGGCCCCGGGTTGAAACCTCCCTTCTCAATCTCATTGACTGGGGTATAGCTTCTTGTGGCTGAAGAAGCACAACCTGTTCGAGCCAGCAGAAATGTCTATTGCTATCAGCAAAGCTGAGCGTTCTGTGTTGTTGAAAGAAAGAAGATACAGCGCGCTCACATTCCCCATCCCCGCGGACAGGAGCAACCGCGAATGGGGCAATAGAAGGTATGTTCTTCAAGGGAGGCCATGCCGGGGTAGCCGGGGAGGAAGATAATATTGGGGAGGATGGAGAAGATGCCAGAAATTGTAGGCCCGTGAGAACTGCGAAAGCGAGGTAAGTGGGAAAGGCAATTGCGGGAAAGTTGGCGATATTTTGTGAGCGCTGGAATGAGTCCAGTTGTAGAAGAAGAGAGGCTGGCATGCGCAACTGCAAGCAAATCAAACAAGGTAGAAGGATCGGTTCTGATCGTACTGGTTGGATAGCTAACTTGGAAGAGTGAAGGTATATTGAAATCATGTCGGGCTTGGAAGTCTGCCTTTTTACCAACTCGAAGATTGGAGAGGTGGAAAAGTCAAGATGCCATAGTGAATATAGGGCTGGCTAAAGCTTGTTTTTCCGAGAGTATGGTACTTTGGCCGGTTCGCCATTAAGGAACACTCTACGACGAAAACCTTTCGCTTAGTCTTTAGAACTGTACTCACACTAACTTAAACTAAAGTCTTTCTTAATATTGTCATTTTCTGCACCCCATACATGAGGCTCGAGCTGTTGAGCTCAAGCCTTGACGAAAGCCTTCTTCGACACCCTCACTTCATCTTGTAATTCAAGCTTCGTTGCATCCGCCACCCTTGCTAAGGTTTACTTTATCGTCCTCCCACAACACCATCAATGACTTTGTCCTCTCCAGGCCCATCCGTAGCTTCTTTATCGAACTCACTTCCCTTCTGCCTAACATGCTTATCGTACCTCCCGTGGCCCTTGCTTACGTCTTGATTGACGACGTTATGTAGTCTCTTCGATCCAACCTCGGACGGAAGTGAATCCCCAGTGCCTGTGATGACATCGGCCGAGGGTGCATTGTCTCGAGTCGTCTGCAAGATGGAGTCGTTAGCCGGACAGGGAAGAAGAGGTTCAAAGATAGGTCTATGGGTTGGCCAAATGTATAGTGTAATGAGTACCCACCCTTGAAATGTCGGTCGCGTTGTCAGCAGCACCTGCCAGATCGGCAGCTCCATAGTTGTTCGGATCGTTCGAATGGTCTGTGATCTGGCCTGGTCGGGGAACAGAGGGAATAGTCCTTTGCTTTGCTGAATCTGCGGGAACAGTGGTGCCGTCAACGGCCATGTCGGAGAGATCGCCGCCTTGAGGATGAGGGTCTTGAGCGGACATTTTTGCCTTTCTTGATTCTTTGTCTGGTGGAGAATGTGTTTTCGACGTTTGCTGGCTTGGGATATGATTTGTGGGATCGAGAAACAAATCGAAGGAAGTATGATTAGAGGAGATGGCTTTGGAAGGGTAAGGTAAAGCTGGGGTACGAAACGTCGTCATTGCATATAAGGTGACGTATCTCCAGGCTTAAGCGAGCGGGTAACCGTTTCCTTGGGGCTCACACTTGCTTATTTGTATACCATTGTGATGAAGTGCATCCGTCCTTTGCAATGGAAGGGTCTTGTCGCAGTGTAGACCTTTAAGGTTGACTGAGGCCATGTTTTGTGTAACAGGTATTGGTTATTCGACGTTCCTCCTTATCTCTCTTTTCCGTCTTTTCCGTCTTTTCAGGTGTGCACTTGGACAACTTTCTCATCTCGAGCTTAGTACGGCTGGACCACGATATCAGCGCAGCTTCTGCTTGGATGGAAATCCAGTCATTCAATGCTACTTTACAAAAAACGGTCAAGAATCATGTCAGCTTTTAGCGGAAGCATAGGGACTGAGAAATTAGGACCGTACCTTCATTATCAGATAACGAATCCATGTAGAGAGGGCTTTGATGAAGAGACCCTTCTTCGCGCCGGTGATCCTTAGGAAATTCGAAGTGTCTTACTGCTGTCTCAACTTCGCCAACGCAGTCGTCATTCCCTCGTTTATACCGCTGGCCTGTCCTGCAGTCTTCTTCGGTGAAGAGATCAATTTGGTGGTTTCCTCTTTGGATTTACTACTTGGCTTGGGTGACAATTCCTTCTCTTCCGCTGCCGCTAGCAGGAGAGCTTCTTCTTCGTCCTCGCCAGGCTCCCACAGCGGCACTTCCTCTGCGGCCCGCTTCGGCGGACGATTCGATTCCGTCCGCGCTAGAGATGTTGGCGTTTTCTCCGAACCAGCTGTATTATCTGGTGACGGCCTTGCTCTCTGCGCCGGAATGAAACCCTCACCATCTGTGTTCTTCCTGATATCATCCTCTACGTCCTCAAATAAGCTGTCTTCCCTGCTCATAACCCCCAAGCCATTCCTCATCCCCTCCGCAATGGAACTCTCCCCTCTCTGCAGTCCTATCCCCCTCCTCGCCGCCTTCCTTATCCGAAAAGGCTCTCTAACCGTCCCACACCATCTCAGCACCTTCTTCTCCCCCCATCCACTCACCCCGGCGATTTCCTCCGGTCTTGCATTCACGGCCGCCCTTACACTCCCAAAGGCGCTCACTAAGGCCACCGCATCGGTCTTATTAATGCTCCTCGGCACAGTAATGAACTCCACCAGTTTATCAGCATAGGACGTGGCTTGATGCGCGCGTATGCTATTGGCAGAAGCGTGCTCATACGATTTGTACAGTTCCAGGTACCGCCCCGCTTCTGCTGACGACCAGCACAGTATCAACGTGAGGTTATTGATCAAGCTCGTCTTACTCAACTCCCGCAGACTCTCCTCGTGGTTCTGGATATCCACCATCGTAAGCAGTACCCTAAGATTATACTTCCCCCCCAGTGCGCGTATCCGAGAATAGATATACTCCGGATGTAGGCGATGGTATTTCAGGCTCAGAAATAAGGCGCAGGTAGTAGCGCCAAGGACGTAGTCAGAGGGGATATCGCCGTATTCCCATGGTAGGGAGCGGATGTTTGTGAGGATAGGATTACCCTTTTGGCGGGGGGAGACCAGGATAGAGGAAGGGGCGGCGCGGGTGGGCAAAGCTTGGGGGGTGGGCTGTTGGATCTTGCCTGGGGTTGTGGAGGATGCGTTGGGTCTGGCTACGTGTGGTGGGGCTGATGTAGGAGCAGATATGGCATCGAAGGCGGCGACGTAGTCAGCATCGTCGCCGTAATCATCGGCCATGGTACGTTTAATGAAGCACAAGGTTGTATGGTCGAGCGGCGGAGCGATGTTTCCCGGCGGACATTAGCAGCGGAAGCGTTCCGCAGCAGGAAATTCATAAGACAACAACTTAGTTTCTCCGCCTCTGGTTGACTCCCCGGAGGCGGGCCATTTCCGGCCCCTCGTCACACTGCACCACATTCTATTTTGACAACGACAAGACCGCTGTCACGTGAACGAGGCACGTGAATTAATCACCAAGGCCTAACGCCGTGACGTCGGTCTAAAGTCCGAATCTGCACCCCGCTCTACAACCATCGCAAGGAGTATGGCCAACGCCAGTGGCTACAAAGTCATCAAAGGGGCAGTGCCTGCAGATCTCGCTCAAGTGGCAGCAGAGGAGATATCAAAGGGATCGCTCAAGATCAAAACTCAGCGAATTAAGTACACCGAGTTTGAGGTTCCACTGATCTGTTGATAAGTATCTCATTTCCACTGCGCCCTTCTTCTCCTTGACCTTGCGTTCTTTGCCTTCCTTGCTTTGGTACAAGACCCATGTCACCATCAGCGTTCGCTGTCCGATTTGATTCGTTGTTACTCTATTTGCCTGCTACCTTCACGATGGACGCTCGCTACTTCGGGGTGCTTATTGGTCTCCTTCCTCTTGGCTGCATGTGCATCCCCGCTTGGCCTTGGAGGAGGGAGCTTCGAGAATGGCGTCCTTACATCCTTCTTCTGTCCTTCTTTACGGCCGTGGTTGGTCTTCTGGCTGTTTTGCTAGTCAATTAACCATTTTCGGAGTGCCGCGCGGTGGTTCCAATTTGGACTAGTACCAATTTGACTGTGAAGAGGCCAGTCTCCATCACCGCGCGCGGCGTTCAGAAGAGGAAATTGGATGCCTGGGACTAAACCCAAGACAGTTGATCTTCGTGGCACGATTTCGCTTCAATTGCTATGTGTATGAAACCTAATGTCCCAGCTTATAAATTGTTTTACTCCGTTCTGCTCTACGTAGGTTGCACCCCCATGAAATGTCGAAAGACAGATGTATAAATGGTGGACTAGGAAGCGAGCAGAACACATCAATTCTCAGCTTCAAATTAAACATTTTTCCGATTGCTAAGTTGCTAGATTTACCTTGAACCATTTTTTGGTCTTCTCCCACCACCAGAATCAATATGGTTACAGTCGCAGTCGCCGGAGGCTCTGGTAATGTAGGCCGTACCATCGTGGATGCGTTGAAGGAGAGCCCAAAACACAAGGTTATTGTCCTGGTGCGCAAAGTAAGCAGCTGTCACTATAGGTTCTGAGTATTTCTGCAATTCCTTACCAAAATGTTCCATAGGAATCCAAGGCTCAGGAGATGGACGTCCCTGTCTTTGCTGTGGACTATGGCGATGTCGAGTCGGTCTCTCGTCTCCTAGAGACAAACAACGTCCACACCGTGATCTCTGCCCTCAGTGTCAGGGGCCCTGATGAGGGTGCGTCCGAGATCAACCTCGTGAAGGCTGCAGCAAAAGTGGGAGCGACAAAACGCTTCATTGCGAGTGAATACGGTGTCTTGGCCCCCGCTAAAAAGTAAGTATCTATTCTGTCAACTTGACACCACCCACCCACGATCCAGAGAAGTACTAAACAAGCTTCCACCAACGATATAGAAGCCAACAGTTGCCGCAGCACGAATTGCGCCTCGCTACGATTGCCGAGTTGCAGAAGACGGACCTCGAGTGGACAAGAATTCACAATGGCTATTTCTTAGATTATTATGGCATTCCCCACATCGAAAGCCACATGATGCCAGTTGTGTTTGGTGTTGACATGGCCAACAAGGCAGCGGCTATACCGGGCACAGGCAACGATACCGTGTCTTTCACATACACCAAGGATTTAGCCAAGTTTGTCGTTGCGGCCATCGACCTTCCGAAATGGGACGAGTCTTTGTTCTGCTACGGGGACAAGGCGACGTGGAACGAGCTTCTGAGCATCGCGGAAGAAATGAGAGGTCAGTTAATCTTTGTTGCCGCTCTTTAGTGTCCGCAAATCGCTGACATGAGCGATAAATACTCAGGTTCAAAGTTCACTGTGGCATATGACAGTATCGAGAAGCTTGAAAGAGGCGAGATCACCGAGCTGCCCTCGAACCCTGCCATGTACCCTTTCTTCCCCAAGCAACTTTTCCAGCAATATTTCGGCAGATTTGGATTGTATGTCACGCAAGGTTTGTTCGATTTCCCGGAAGATCAAACCCTGAACAAGAAATTTCCAGAAATCAAGCCAACCACGGTCAGAGAGATGCTTGGTGTTTGGGTCGGCAAGTAATATTACAACGGTACTCTCGAGAGAAAAGTGTTGGCCAAATGATTGTGAAGAGCTCTTGGAGTACCTTACCGGTATGCAGGGTGGATAAATTATAGCTTCAATATGAATGCCGCCGTTCTTTGAGCATCCAATACCATCATACTCTCTGTCTGAGTTGCATGAATATTTCGTTCTAAATTACCGTCAACATCTACCCTGCTCTCCATCATCTAGACCAGCAATACAGGTGCGCCCAGGATACGGAAACAAGCCGCTAGATCCCACGTCTCACGATCCAGAGTTTCTCGATTCTCCCACACTCTCTCCATGATTTTTCGAGCTTCACCTAATGCACCAACCATGCTTAGCTCATCCATCCCTGTGAGCAAATTCCGCAGTTCCTGTTCATGACTGCCTGCCTCAGACATACAACCTGCGACGCAGAGTGGCCAGGCTAGTGTCCGTAGGTGGGTAGAGCAGTCGACTGTCCGTAGGAGCTCGAGCATTTGCGACACGCCACGCCGTATTTCTGCGCTGGATGGCTGCCAGCCAGAAACAACAACTGCAAGGTATATGTGTGCAGCGTGGGCCCAGATCCTTGTAGGGATTGTAGACGACCGCGAGGACGTAGAAAGGTGACCGTTGAAGTAAGACCGAAAATTGAGAGAGTTATCTTTCCGAGGGCCTGAAGTTGCCTTGTCGAGGCGAGAAATCCCATCATTCAGGGTACGAGATATATGGCTGGCGCGATCAACAAGTTCGATCGTTGATAATCTAGCAGCCTTTTTCATATCCTTTTTCCATGCATCTAGAAAAGTGATCCGGCTAACTGCGAGCAGGACCCAGTTCTGACAGCCAACGAGACTCGACAATTGGACCGGAACCATACCAAAATCTGGCTCACCATTGTCTAGATCGGCAAGAAGATGTGGATGATATTCAATTAAACGAGGCGGCTGCTCAAGGGAAGTGCTGGCAATGATATCGATGAAAACTAGGAGACCGGTAAAGAACCGAAATCCAGCCTGCTCTGGGCTCCAAACGTAGCCGCCACGGTCGAGACCATACCGGAGATGTAGAGTCATTGCATCCAGCACGGCAAGCAGTTTAGGTTCAGACCCCTCTGTGGTGGTACTCTGCCAAATTTCTTCAAAGAGTGCGAGAGCCGGCGTAAGATGTAGGTTCCAGTTGGCGGACCTACTTAGCGCCACCTCGAAGATCAGGAACTGAGTGATGCTCTCCATCACTCGTACCTTCTCAAGTAGCGTCGATTGTGAGCCACGAAAACTTAAATCCTGTATGTCGTGTTGGATCATCTCAAAACACATATCCGTTTGCCTCCCAACTTTCTCCCAGAGCTGACTTTTGCACACGTCATGTTGCCCTGGGTATACGTCAATCAGCGTAAATATAAAGAAGTAAACGCTTAGGCTCATTGCCGAATGGAAAGCAACTCTGCTCCGTCTCAGAAGTACTAGTACCCAGCTACGGCCGGTTTCGTGAATACCTGGTTGGTAGAACGGGAACAGAAGGGGGAACACGTAGTCCAAGTACTTCATCAGGAAATCGATTTCGAAATCCCGACCGCGTGACAGAATTGGGAGATGGTCGTGGACTTCCTCGTACTCGTCTAGAAAACCGAGTACGGGTGCAATCCACTGTATCCTATCAACCTCCTTCGGAGCTGTTGGATTCAATTTCTGGGTAGCTTCTAGTGTCGATAAATGCAGAGTTTTAATATTTTCGTTTGGTTGATTTGAACCTTCAGCTGTTCCCGCCTCCGTATTTGAAGAGGACCCAGTTACATTGTTGTATATCGTGTGGATCTGCGGCTGTCTTAGCATAGAAGTTTTATATACGAAGTCTTGTCCTGATTCAATGATGAAGTTCCGGTCTCCTGTATCAGCTGTGGTAACCTGGGCTGTTTGCCTCTCTCGCCGGGTGTCCGTGCGTCGTTTAATCTGGGCTTTGATTCTCTCCGTCATTTCCCTCTGTTTCGTCCCTCCATCCATCCAGTTTGGCCTGATGGTGCCGCCATGACAAGAGATCTCCAATGCGGTGCAGTTTCTACATTTGGGTCTGCCCTCATCGCACTTCTTTCGGCGAAGGCGACAAGTCCAGCAACCACCCCCGCTCTTCCTCTCGCCAGCCATTAGCGAACACCAGCTCGGTTGTTCATCATTTGTATTTAATCACAGATGCAGGTTATCATGGTTTGTGGAGGAAGCGAAGTTCAACAAAAATGGGTTGAAAGAGAGAATTGTTGATAAGTAAGGTATCATGCAAAGATTACGAGCCTGAGGGTGTTGGGACCGTGCCTAGAATCCAACCTGTGGAACCGTGGATGGAATGTTTGATCTATAGAGATAGCTATAACTAGGAGTTTAAGAATACAGAAGAAAGAAGGTACGGGGAACACTATTTATGTAGTGCTCAGAGTTTGCGCTAGGCCCAAAGGGGGTGAGTGGAGGGTGATTCGCGCCTGCGCAAGGGCGGCGATGCTGACTAACCGCAACGGGACCCACGAAATATTTTGTCGTGTCCGAGTACCTTCCTTCATAAGCTTCTGCCATAATCCTTGAACTAGCCCTTCGAAAGCTCTAGTAGTCAACAACCAGTCCAAACACTTCAAAATGCCCCTTCCCGTCCCCAACACAAGCCAAGCAAAGCCCACCAACGCCTCCACGCTTCCCGCTCCCATTTCCGAAACCTCTCCTTCCTCCAATTCAGCAGCCAGTCAAGCTACCGCATCTGCTACCTCTGCTACGAACGGTGCGGCGGAAAACGGGAGTTCAGCGGCACAGCATACGAAGAGCGAGGTTGAAATGGCGGCTGATAAGCTGTACGAGGAGAGAATGGAGGATGAGTATGCGAAGAGGGAAGGGGGTGCATGAAGGATCGTGAGGGCTAGGGGAGAATGGTCTGACCTGGTGGGGGGAGAGAGTTTGGTGAGACAGGTGGGAAGGGCAACTTGGACGATAAACATTGGCATCCTTGAGTGGTATCAGAGATGTTTTCTCTATCGACAATAGCTTGTGCTAAGATGTTTCAAATCCTCCAATCAGACCTTGCGAAAAGATACATGTGTCTTCGTCACTTCAACTCAAGATGTAGTGTAGAATTTCTTCCATGACCAATGATTTAGTACGGCCACTTGCGCTCCCCGGTCAACGGGAAATTGACTGAAGTGACTTCCCAACTTAGAGAGATAAAATCAACATGACCTTTTATCGGTTTCCACTAAGGTGGTCACCGGGAGTATGTGCAAACGAGAAAAATATAACGTTTTCTTAGAAATCCCAATTGGAAGTCGTTGGACTTGATGCAGGGTTGAATAAGTTTTGTCGCCGCCAGTAAACCGATGCAGTCATGCAGCTTGATAGATTAGTATCAACTTTGATAAGTCGCAAGCGAGACTTCCAGACGGGCATTCAAGATAAGTCCCCCTAAGCTTCTTAGATTTCGATGAACGACCTCTTACCTTGACAAGACAATTAGTTTCTACAATTCATGGGCAATGAAGAATGTCGATAAGTAGAAAGAATGGACTTGTTGCAAGTAAAGAATGTGAAAAAGCGCTTACTTCCCCTTCCCGGCTGTTCTGAATAGCCGAACTCCCTATCGAGAGCGGCTTACCATCGCCATATGATATCCTCAACTCTTGAAATCCACACAACCATCATCACCCACTCATGAGGTTCTAAACCGAGAAAACACTGCATCCGATCATGTCGTTGGTAGCATTGAAGAACCGCCAAGTTCATGGCAAATGGGTCGTACGAGGCCAGGCAAACAACCACCCCCGGATCTTATAGCCTGTAAGTGTACCTGAGGTTTGCGGTGCATCTTGAGCTTATGGCAGAGAAGTAACCACAAGGCGACCAGTTTCGCCTCCCTCTTCTAATCACAACCATGGTCTCCAAGGCCCCCCACACGTGGACCTTGGTTCTGGTAAGTTGATCGTGTTCTCCGCAAGTGCTTCTTGTTCACACGACGTTGCAGCATCGTCAGTAGCTGCAACGGCAAGCCTCCCAACCATCGCCGCCGACCCGCACAATAGTCACGCCGACGCCATTACGGCTTGTGAGTTGAATGCTTACTAACAAGAAAGCTCTAACTCAAAGTGCCAAAGTCTCCTCGCCGGCAACGCTCGTTCCAAAAACTCCGACGATTTGTGGCAATAGAAAAGAGTCTACGGTGAGTGATGGAAATCCGCTTGACCTGTCACACCAAGGTCACCAAGCTGGCCGTGATCTTGAAGCCTAGCAAGATCATCACCAGCCAGCGGCGAGGAATCGATAGTTTACGTCAAAGGCACGCATCATATCTGATGCTACACTTGGCCTGGCCGATGGTATGTCGGTACTTTCGCCTTGACTGCCGGTCTATCAACTTTTGGGGATGCCCGTATCGTTTTAACTAGGGGGGCTGGCGGAGCTCTTCGCGGGAGCTGTTTCGATGGGCCTCGAGGGTTATATGGCCGCAAAAGGGGAAGCGTGCGCCTCACTCTCCCCTCGATGTATTGTAGCGTTATGGCTAATTGATTTTAGACACTCCTATATGGTCAAGCTAAATTTAACCAGTGCTTTAATTGCCGATCGTGACGGTAATACTTCTACGCTGGCCCACAGCGTTTTTGACCGGTATGGGTTATCTCCTGAGTTTATCATCGACATTGCAGCCAGCCTTCAGCGTGATCCAGAGAAGCTAGCAGAATTACTCACGGAGTTTTCTTTTAAGCATAAAAAACCCGAAAGCACACGCCCTGCATACTCCGCGCTCAACATCGGAGGTAACTACATGCTCGGAGGCCTCGTCCCTTTGATTCTTTTTTTCTGCGTCAAGCGGACAAAGGTCTTGCTGGCGCTGTATTGGAGTATCTGTACTATGGTCGGTGCTTTATTTGCGTTCGGCTGGACAAAGACTGCCATCCATCACTGGTCGCTGGAAAGGGAAGTCGAAGTCTTGGAACAATGCCAAACAAAGCAGCAATCTAGATGGTGCTAATAGGTACAGTGGCGGCGGGAGTTGCAGTGGACTTGACTCGTACAGTCAACCATGGAGCCGCCATGTGATTCGTCACTTTCTGCAGGCGTTACTGATGGATCGTATTAAAAAATACCCTATTCGCTAAGCTGAAGAGCCGGTGGATTCTGGTGCTTGAGTAGTAACATAACTTGAGACTGAAAACATTGCGGTACATGAACTGAACTTTAATGGCATTACGTTGAGGTATATGACACAGAATTGGAGGGAAAGAAATTAGACGAGAAACAGTATACCACGTGAAAACCGTCAAAAATAATGAGTGAGGCCCTAACCGCAAGACCAAAACGCACTCTGACCAACCACACTTGAACGCAGATACCAATCAGCATCTGCGCTGTGGGGAATATATTGTGCTTCGTTGGCGCTCCAGAAGTATCAATGCTCCGGAAAAAACCTCTTTGATCCAGCTGCTTGGCCTGGTCATGGCGTGGGTTTTGTTCTCATGTTCTATATTTCCCATTCTACAACTATTATCTCTGTAACTTGCATAATGTTGTTAGTAGTGATACTGCAAGAAATTATGTTCCAATATAGGATCAGTTTCTCCGTCCAGTCACACATGAATGCTTGCATCTTTCAAGCCTTGCCCAACTTCCCTTCCCTGGCCATATTTCGCGCGTAGTCAATGGTATGTTGAACTGTCTTCCCAGCCATTCCCCACAATTGATCAGACGTCTCTTTCTCTTCTTTGGACCCTTCCTTGATATTTGGATATTTCCACTCAAAATAGAAGGTCAAGTAAAGATCAGTTTCATCCTTTCCTTGAGACACTAGATTGCTTATGAAAGCGCCGCTGTCAAGGTTGACGAAATCTGCCTATATTTCACAAGAATCGTTCTCAATCTCAACAACGATGGAGAAGTACTGATAAGTCATGATTTGGGCAATTACCTTCCATGGTTTTCTGAGCGTAATGTCCTCGGTCGCTTTCCCACTTGGGGGTCCCATACCCTTTCCAAGAATCAATTAAATGGACCAGTCAATAGAATTCATGCTAACCTCTTTGAATACCACAACTCTCTTTATGAACGTTTCTGTCTCCTCTAAGACCTCTGAACTAGACATAGGCGCCACAAAGAGCTCAGGCTGGCGACACTTGAGAATCATTACTTCCCAGAACTGTGCAGTGGTGAGAACTGGTTGAGCACCAGGTGGGTTGATGGGACATGTTTGAGACTGGAAGAGCACGACCATGGTGAGGTACAGAAGGGTTGTATGTTGGGTCTGATGGAGTAGCTTGGCTGATGGATGGCTGGAAGAGAACACAGGATATCAAGTTATATAATCGGTTTTTCTCATTATCTGGTTAAAGGACTTGACAGGAACATCACGTTGTTTAAGCATGGAGGCAATCAATTACGAAGCAATGAGGTCACGCTGTTTCACTGCTTTTATTGGTAATGACGTTAGGCGTCTCGCGCTTCGGAGCCGCGACCCTTAAGTCCGAATTCAGCATTCGCCCTTCGCTTTCTATATTCATTGATTCATCAATTGACGTGGCAGGGCAGCCTACAGGTTTGCATTGATTGATAATATATGGATGAACTCTCCTTGAGATGGTATTGAGATTTTCTGGGTTATTGAGGCCCACCCGCAGACATGCATCCTCCGTTGGGGTTACTTTTCGCCCGTGTCGGCTACAGCATACATTATCTGCGAATTATGACAGTACGGTGCCAAATCTGAAGATCGGATCTCATACCCGAGTAATCTTTCAAGGGTTCACAGGAAGACAAGTAAGTTTGCTACTTTCTTCAATGTCCATGCCGCTGAACTATTTACTAGGCAACCCAGAATGCCCAGCAGTCAATAGAATACGGCACCAAGATTGTTGGGGGTGTCACACCGGGGAAACATGGCGAACATCTTGGACTACCGGTGTTCCCAACAGTGCGTGCTGTACGTAGAGCCAAGACCATGCAAGAATGATCATTTCTGATAAAAAATCTTCGAATACTGAGAACCCGGAAATGCTAGGCCAAGGAGAATTTGAAGCCGGATGCAACTGCTGTGTACGTACCCGCGCCGCAGGCCGCAGCCGCTATTGAAGAAGCGATAGAGGCAGAAATACCGTTGATTGTTGCTGTCGCCGAGCATATTCCACTGCATCATCTCCTTCGTGTAAGTCTACTCTCTCGTTTCCTGTCGTCAAAGTTTCACTGAAAACCAAAAGGTCCATGCAATGCTCCAATCTCAGTCAAAGAGCCGCTTGGTAGGCGCCAATTCTCCCGGAATGATATCAGCCACAGGTAGATGTAGGATTGGATTTCATCCATTGCCTACTTTCAAGGCTGGCGCTGCAGGAATCGTAGCGAAATCGGGTACGCTTAGTTACGAGTCTATTGCATCGACGACGAGGGCCGGCGTTGGCCAAAGTCTCGTGATTGGTATGGGTGGAGACCCTCTGCCCGGAACGGACTTTGTTGACGCTCTCAAAATATTTGAGCATGATGAAACTACTCAGGGTATCATTATGATTGGAGAGATCGGAGGTGCGGCTGAGGAAGAAGCTGCAGAGTGGATTAAGCAATATCATACAAGGAACACTGACCCGAAGTATTTTCTCTATCGCAAAGCAATATGATCTTGTGCTAACAAGATTAAGACCGATTCTAGCTTTGATAGCGGGTATAGAAGCTCCTCGAAATCGTACTATGGGTCATGCCGGCGCATACATTACCTACGGTGGCAGTGATGCAAAAGCAAAAATTCACGCTCTGAAAGAAGCTGGCGCCATCCTTGTCAGTCATCCTGCCCAATGTGGTGATGTTCTGAAGCCACTGTTGGAGCAGCGTGTGGCCAGGGCAAGTCTGAGGACGGCTCACGATAGGGTAAGCATTTTTCGGTGATTTCGCTGAAGACCATACGTGTTGAAACTCTACGCAGGGAGTTCGACTGTCAACCTTGCATCAAAGACGAGACATTCATACATGTAATCGCAGACCCAGTGTTGCTTTCCGACCAGCAATTCACTTGAATCAGCGGAGAAATCTCCTCCTTACAGATTTTCGTTCTTCTATTGTACTAAGGGACCACAATATACCAGTAGTGGAGGCGAAGCAGAATTTTTTGCGTAAAGATCAACTGTGTCTGGCAGTCATGATTGACAGAACACAAAACTCTCCATGCATTATGATAGCCCCTTTCGCTGACGGCTGCCCTGTCTGGAATGATGGTCATAGGCTCTCTTTTAAGTACGGTGAATTTCTAAAAGAAAAGGTACTTGAAGACTGGGTTATTACTGCTACAATCACAAATAGGGCGATCAACCAGGTTGGTAAGAAGAGCAATCTTGCAAGCATTCTTACCAATCTTATCGAAACATTTTACCAAGAGAATGCCGCGTTCCTCCTTGTCAGAGTCGCCAAGTCTTCCGACGGAGAGTATGTGGTAGTCAATCATCGCTGTGAACTTGATGATGCAGCACTTCGTCTCAACAAAACCACCGAAGAGCTTCAGGTTCTCAGAGAAGAGCAGAAACTCCATCCAGAAGAAGTAGAAGCCGCAAAGGACGGTATAGTATACTGGAGGTAATGTCACATCCTGTAAGAATTGCATTCTCTGCTGATACATAGCGACCATTAGGCTACCAGGTAAAGGCAGTATTGGCACATTAGGTACGTTGACTTCATCAAACCTGTATGTGGTCAGGCTGACCTTTCGCAGTCAATGGGGCAGGTCTTGCAATGAACACCAATGATACAATTAGATCTTTGGGAGGGCTGTGCACTAATTTCCTCGACACCGGCGGGAAAGCAACGAAAGAGACCATCAAAAGCTCTTTTCGAATAATCCTCAAAGATCCAAGAGTGAAAGTGATCTTTGTCAATATATATGGGGGCCTCACGCTATGTGACATGATTGCAGAAGGTATCATGCTGGCATATAACGACCTGGGTATCAGAGTCCCAGTGGTAACACGGCTCAGGGGTACCAATGAGGGATTGGGCCAAACGATGGTACGAGTGAATTGTCACGTTGATCAGCATGATTCCGTTAACATCCCTAATAGATTGCTAGCAGTGGCTTGCCGTTACTTGCGTTCGATGACTTTACGGAGGCCGCAAAAAAGGCTATTGAAATAGCCGAGCAGAATACCCAGGAGCCGGAAGAAGCTGTTTTTGGATCGGACATATGGCAAGAAAGCAATGACACCCAAAATATAAATGTAAGAAGTTTTGCAAGGCTTCTTGGAATGTCCAAAGCTGACTTAGCCCAGAGGCGCATGAAACTTTCTTCTCCGCTTTCCGCACTACTTGATGGACATACCGAAGTATGCCAACAACATTCTGATCGTAGCGAAATCAATTACTGACACGTACAGCTATCTGGTCCCAAGGTCAGGAGAAAGATATGGGAATATGCGCGAAGACATAGACTTCTGGATGCTGACAAGGAGTGGCCTATCCGTTGTGATGATGCTATGAGGGCAGTCTTCGAGAAGGACGAGATCAACAGACAAGAAATGCGCTCATTTCTGAAGAAGCATTTGTCCGAAACAGACAAGGATAGAAATATTGTTAGACCAGTATATACATAGTGAATCTAGGCACTGTATATAGAGTACTTCTTGTATTTCTTGCACGTCTTATACCGGTTTGTGTTGCCCTACAAGTTCTAATTTCTTCAATTCATTCATTGAATTGGTTTTTAGCTTTTAGTTTGATGACGAGTATCATTCCCATCCCTGCTTACTTGCGACTTGAGTTTTGATGTTGCCCTCTGCCTGCTTGGACTTTGCCAAATTGAAGTACCAGAAATACAAGGAGAGGAGGTACCGAGGTCTTCGGGTCCACCAGTGGTAAGTCACAAATCTTCGAATAGATATTAGCCTTTATTATATTTAACTACAATTAGTCTATGAGCGGCATCGTCACTTCAAGAGCATAGTACAGCAGGAAAACTCGCCGCACATTATCCACATCTTCAATTGATAGTAGGACTGTGTTGCGGCGAGGCAGCTTACCGTCAGAATGTTCAAGCTGCCCAAGTTCAGGAGACCTCGCTGTCTCTTTCAGCCATCGTTGAAGATGTTCAACGCCTAAATCTCCAGGATCAGGACCTTGCCACGTAATCAGAATTTTCTCTCGTATCTACTCCTATATCTCTATACGTCACTTGCTATCGCTGAGCCTATACCGACAACCGCTCCTGCTGTGCCCACCAAGTCTACTACTTGCAATGCAGAGGACTTTTGTAAGAGATTTATTTCCTCTATCCCCTGAAAATCTTCCAGATTACTCAGCTGACATTCACATACTCCCTTTCCTCCCCAGGGTTTTCTACGGCCACTATTACGACGAAATAACTCAGAGAGATGTTGGTCTAGGGGGTACTGGCACGTTCTCTCAAACTCTCACATTCTGCCAAGCACGAGATATTTTGTTGAGTGCATATGTGTGATACTGGGCTGATGCTGCACGTGGAATCTTTATACCACCATTACCGTATATTATTACGGTACTCGTTCCTACACAACTTGTATAAAACCGGTGCAGTTCAGTGTCCCGTATCGATCGCGCTTCCGAGCTCTGTAGGTAGATATCTATAGATCACGGCTTCTACGGTAACGCCGGTGAAGAATACTGGGATGGTGAAAGTGCCTTTCGTCTGCTTCGCCCTTATATCCTGCAATAACAGCTACGGTGTCTGACAATGTTACGCTTACTCAGACTGGAGAAATAAACAAATATAATACATCTATGTGTATGAACTATATGATTCACGCGGTAACACTTTGCCCCAGCCTTTGGATAGTCTCTTCAAAACCTGCAGGCTATTTCACGAGCTCTGCTTTCCGGGTTTGCGTCGTGAGATCTCTATTAGAGGTAATATTCGGGCCGCATTTTGATGCCGAGCGTGATGGGCACGGTGGTGTGCGGTGGAAAAGGCGTCCTAAAAATGGCATCGAAGACTGCAGGGACCGTGGCTGGGTTGCCAGGACACTTCTCAGTTTGAGGGAAATCGCACGAGGGATGAACATGCTTGGAATGTACCATCACGTATGCATTTATGGATTAAACCATTGATATTATTTGAATACTATTTTACCATGAGGCTGGGATTAGTTGGGTTTATGTAATGCTGTAATCGGCACTGAAGATGCTTTGGGAAAAGTTTGAAACGGGGCTGAGCTGCTCGGGTAATGTTCTGTTCGGATAGAGGTAGTGTCTCAATCAGACTGGATGTATGTTGGATGTATGTAAGATCCAAGGAGTGAACGTACAGACATTGATAAAGCATTATACCTTCTTCAGAACGTTCCCCCACTTTCCCTTATAGCTTCCCCAGACACCCTCTCCCAAGAATCCACCCTCCACTCCTCAGGAAACCTTCACAAATCCAACCCGCCCCCAAGCCCCTTCCGCTACCCACCAAGCATACCACTAACCACACCCACCGCATCCCACGTCCCCACGCACGCCTCGGAATATATCTTGAAACACCGCCGTTACCACTCCCCACTCCCACAACTCCCCTTTTAGCTAATCTAGAATCTAGTCTCCTTGAACAAGAAACCATTTTCTTCAATTGAAGTTCTCAAAGGTTGATGATGATATCAGAGGCTCTTCGTAAGGTGACAACACCGTGGTTCAGCGCTCCGTGGTTCGGTGGGGAGGCCAGGAGGGTATTTAGGGGTGATTTGAAGACGACGTCAATATTGACGAGCTGCCAAAGCCCATAACCTCCTCCAGCTCGAAACACCGAAACATCGAACGGTTAAAACTAGCAGCCTCCCTAACTCGAAAACCAACAGCACCTCTCACCCTTTTCGTGATAGACAATTACGCACACTCCCCCACTCAACAACCGCACTCATCTCCCTTCCAACCGCGCTCCTTTCCTCGCTTTCCCTCCACCAGAAACCCCCGCACCCAAATCCGCCTCACCCCTTTACCCACGTTCCCCACAGTTCTTCTCAAATCCTTCAGCAGAAATTTTTTCTAATGGCGCCAAACCCCTGTTTAGAAACGACATGAGCGTTCCTAATGGGGTGTTTGTATGTGCAGAACTCGCACGGATTCCTTCCTCGTAATAAATGGTATCCGGGGTGTTTATAGAGTTTTGAGATGTAGGTGTTGTGCTTGATTTGGAACTCAAGAGCGGTGCGATATGTTGGTGGTAGTGGGAAGGATTACGGAGGATGGGAGGGAGGTATCGAAGAATTGTAGAAGAGAAGTTATGACACGATTGCAATCTTAGGAGTTCCGTACCTTATGTAAAATCTGTAGACAAATGCATGTTGATGACGGGGAAATTTTTGTGTTGTGATGATGCAGAGTGCGGAGAGCAATTGGAAGGGAAGCTGAGCGGAGGGTAATAATAGAGATTGTAGACAGCCGAGGATTTATATCTGCTGCCTTAAGAGGCTTGATACCCTTTAAAACGCTGCTCGCAAAATCGCCTCGGGACCCATATCGACCACCTTGTCGCGCGTGTTTATCTTTTTAGGTGCTATCTCAACAAAAACGAATGGAGTCAAGACGTACAGTACATCGATATCTTCGGTTTTGTCACGAGTTCCGATACTTAGTGAGGTTCATTGGATTTTCGTCATGTATAGATAGCTAAGCGCCTGTAACGTTCAGATCCGCTCTGGAGTTATCGCTTTTGGGCAAGTAGCGGCTTGGGCTGTTTCGGTCGCTGGGGTGTACTCCTGGTCCACGTGAGGATAGTGCAGGGGTTTCCTTGATATTTTTAGACATAGGGGTGATGGGTGTTCTAGGAAGTAGCAGAGCATCAGAATCTGCTCTGATGTTATGGTCCTTGAATCGTTTATTGAGCACTTTATGGATTCGATGGAGCGTTCGCTGTATAAAGTACCTTCGAGTCTAGCTTAGGAGCGAGGGAAGACGTTTTAGCTTGCATGTCTATTGCTCACTCATTGCACCATCAGACTGGACCGGAAAGCTTTCGCCCACTCTTTGGCTTGATACCCACCAGGTGTACGGAATGATGGACTTCTTTGTAATCCGCGAGCGGCTTCTAGTGTTTCTATAGATCCCGGAGGATGTTGAACGGTGGAAGATGCTTGAACAGATATGATCATATTTATTAGGGGCCGGCTGTGGAGCCGTAGCGCGAAGGTTGAAGACGGATAGGAGGCATAGAGCCACCGAGGAGCTGAAGTAGAGGGAGAGAAGGATAAGAGGCGAATATTTGTAGTAGTGGGGGTATTTTAGCTCCGATAGATTATGATGAGATTTATTCGAAACCACTGTCGAGACGCTATATCTCCTAATCTGTTCTCTCTCAGGTGTAGCCAGTCAAGAATCCTTAGAAGCAGGGCCCCCGCCGGGACATGAAGACGAACCAGGACAACATCTCCGCTACAAAAGCCTAACATCAACGCTATAGTGTAGTAGACAGATGAAAATAATCATACACGATCCTTATGCCCGTACCAACCAACATGTTTTGTTATACCTTACACAAACAAACAGCATCTTCTTCACTATAGTAAGAGGGAGTGAATACTCTCGTGCTTTTGCAGCAGGGTTTTCGTGCCCGAAATAGCGCTCGGCGATTGAGCTAACTACCCAGTACAAGGTTACAACTAGGTAGTGGTAGATTATATAAAAGGAGTATTTGCGCTAGCGCAGCATTATGGAGTGAGGGCTCTCGTGGTTCCTGCGAAACGCTATTCGTGCCCAGATGGCGTGGGGTTTGCACATTTCGAAACAAATGAGGAGATAAATGGTGGAATCTTATATAAAGGCGATTGGGTCTCGCAGCTATTTTCTAGCTCAGCGGGTCTGGAAGGCATTGAGTATTGGACTCCAATGCGTCCACGTTCATGCCATATCACGAATTATGTGTCGAAAGTTGACGCGCCAACAATCTCTGTAGGTACTTTGATTCGTGGGCTGGAAGTGATTGCACTGGAGATTTTCGGGCGAATGTGACTCGTGGCGTGGTTGAGCCTCGAGATCCTAAGGTCGCGCTTCAATAGGGAGAACTGGATCCTTGCACGCCAAATCGTCATGCCAAATTGCAACCGGCGTTGTGTTATGGCTGAGAAAAGAACCCCCAGCAGGTGATGCGGCGACCAGCGCCATTTCATTCCTGCTGTGGAGAGTTGACTCGTTCAAAAAGGTCCCGGAGCGTGGCGTTTAATGTCGCCGCCATAGAAGTGTTGGCAGGAGAGTACTCCGCCTCATCACCGCCTAGAGCGTCCCTATATACCAGATCGTTTTCGTCGGCAGGCCACATACCCTCGCTCGAGTACTCTGGGTCCCAGGTCGAGTCGATATCACTCTCCTTTGTCTGAATTCGCACCCCAATTGTCTTTTCAATACGAAGCTTGCTGACATCACGGTAAGCAGAATGGTAGTCCCAAAAATTTTGCTGTTGAATGTTGTGGATGAAGTGCATGGAGACTAGATACAAAGTCATAGATTGCTTGCTTCCTCTTCTTTTGGTGTGTCGATTTGTCACGGTTCCTGGCCACTTCTGGACAAAGACGGGGTGCGAAGGGTCGATAGAGTTCGGATGGTCAGGCCGCATATTTGGGAGGGTGTGAACCATCCCCCCAAAAACCTCATTTCATACGCAAAACCTAGCTCGGCTAGCCTTTGGTCTTCGTACCATGGTTCGTAGATCTTACTGGAAGCGGTGCCTGTAAGTTCGATTTCATTCATGAGAGGATATAAATTGATATCCACCGCTCCGTTGATAGCGTGAGCTAGTTCGTGAACAAGTGTCACCGCCGTTCTAAATTGCAAGTTCAAGATCTCGAGCTTGTTACCGCCTTCGGTGTGAAGCTGGGTTAACTTGGTCACATATGACGTTTTAATGCGCGTGCAAGCACCTAGTCCCTGTCTTCCGTCGTCGGTGATGCAGCAGACGATGTCCGATTTATGTGTTATGCCCTCCCAATTGTCGTCTAGAGGAGGAGTACTTATGCGGAATTCGTGGAACTCCGAGTACTTGTCTAATGCTCTGCTAACCTTGTCCCGAATCACAGCCTCTGGGCCACGCAGTGGCCGAAGGACTGTGCATTCGCCGTTAAATTGGTTAGAAAGTTGATCTTGTCTCTCTCGATGGCCGTATATTATAGTATATAAAAAGGCCATACTTGCCGGGCTTTCAAGTATCGCGGATGCTAGACGGAGTACGGGGGCAATTCTCGGGTACATACTGTGCAGACCATGGAACAAGGGGTGGATCTTGTATGTTAAAGTGTTCCTACAAGCTCCAGGAATTCCCCCGTAACCGAGTCGCCTCCAATCTTCCGGGGAACGAAGCCCGATCCTGTCCCTAGTCGCAACGTCCATAACAAATTGGTCCCAAATTGAAACCAAGAATTTACAGTAGTGTTGCCCGAATGCCCCCCTATTAGACGAATTCCCATTTGATACCGCCATTGTTCCTACCGTACTGCTTTCGGCACGAATAGCAATACTCGACGACTTTCCTTGTCGTTCTTAGGTAGGATAACCCTTGAAATCATATTGATCTTCCGTACATTGAACGATATGAAAGAATAAGGTATAAAATGGACGAAAACGGCTACAAGTTATTTTCAATGAAATATCGAACAAAGAACTCTCCAAAGCCAACCTGAAAGGGTGAAAACTAGGAATGTGAACGCATTGAGTAAAAATATCATCTTTCTGGCGCGGAGAAGGAATGCTGGACATCTGAAGAAACAACATGCAGCAATGATTGACATTCTGAATTTACTTGAAGCTGCGAGACGTCTAGACAATGTTGGGTAGTATGCACAAGAAAGCGCTTACACGCAAAATATGCAAGACACATGGCGCATGAGACATGCCATCGTTGCTAGGGCTTGTAGCATGACTAGGAGAAGCGTTTGCTCGAGCAGAAGGCACAAATAGAGTAGGCAAGCTCCAGAGACAAAGCAAGTAGCCGGCTCATGGAGTTACATCATGCCCTTATAACCGTCATGGAGACTTTGCTGAGCAGTCGTGTTTTCTAGCCATGAGAGACTAAAACGATCTGAGATGCCGGAAGTTAAACACCCCAGGGAAACTTCGAGTTTAGATAGGGTTGTAGATCCAAATAGCCATTGCAAAGCAAAGAGGATAGTCGCCAAGGAATGTAGGGCTGATAGCACACTCTTTCGGCAATTATCATTTCTGGGTCATGCCAAGACGCTAGCCGGCATCGCTACGGCAAGGCCCGAGTAGCGTCTGGGGAACTTAATGTGGCACTGCATCAAACAAAGTTCCTGTTAACGCTCCTGCTCTAAGATGTAACATTTCATGATTCATATGTTGGAAATAGGGGAGTTGGCGCTAGAAGAGTTGTTACCCTTCTACCTCCTAGATAGCCTCCTAACAGCAAAAATCAATATATCAGTATGCCCACGTATGACCTCGTATCCTAACATCATAAATTTCTTCCATAAGTGTCATATCAACCTCTCAACTCCGATCCCCATCATAAGAATATCTGTCATCATGCCTTCCGCATTCAACACCGTCTTCTCTACTGCCGAGCTCCTGGAAGCGATTCTCCTCGAGCTTCCCATGTACGATCTTCTAGTCACAGCCCAATTGATAAGCCACTCATTCCATACCGCCATCATTTCTTCGGTTTCCCTCCAGCAAGCCCTCTTTGTCCGTCCTTCAGCTCGCAAACTAGACCGCACCTCGAGGGATGTGAAACCTCCTCTTCGCAAGGCTTTTCCGCCGTGATTCATGGCGGAAACATCATCGAATCCACTGGCTCGGGAAACCTTTGAAATCCTCGAAGATCTCGATTGGAATAGTAGTCCCAAGAAGAAGCAGGCATATGAAAGGAGAGAGGCAAGTTGGCGGCGTATGCTCATTGCGCAGTCGCCAGCCACAATGCTCAGAGTGGCAAGAAAGTCGAGCTTGGGCACAGAGCGTTTATATGAGATCAGGAACGGGCTGAGGATGAAGCTACTCTATGACCTTGTAGAAAAAATTAGGGGGTATCGGATTAGTTATTTTGAGATGAAGTGGGGGACGTTTGCCCGGGAAACAGTAAGGATGGCGGGATCGGGACTGCGACGAATGGAAACGTAGGGGAAGGCCAATCGAGCATTACAGAGTTGAAAGACGGCCAGATCCCTTGGCCAAAGCAGCGTAAGCCGAGAGACGATTTAGCCTCGGAATTACACTATACAACATAATGCTGCAAGGCTCCGTCTAGTACGATCGCGTCGGAGTTCCAGAGCGAAAGCTATGAGGAAGTAAACACAGAACTTGACGACGTGAAATGTAGTGGGTATATCGGGTGAGCTACAAATTGAGCGTTGATGTTGTTGTTATGGTTCGCAAGCCTGATTCCATGGTTTGTGGAGTGACAGGATAGATTTGTAGTTTACGCTGTATCAAGTACATGAAACTTCGTTCTGTGTTTGAGCGAGTTGTTCTTGTCGCCAGGATCCAGGGCATAATGAGGCCAATGTCAGTCCTCATATAGGCTTCTGTTGCATCCACAGTTGACGACTTTCCGATATTGATCTTGCACAACCAACAAACTCTGGCTCTAGGGTCACGGTTTGCCTATCTCTTCCCAAAGTGCTTTTCTTTATAAGGCTAGCCGGACGTCTTAGGCCTCGAAGATGTGTCTCAATCATGCCTTGAGAGGTGAGAAACCTCAGATCGGCTTCTGCAGCACGCTTTCCTAATACATCTCACAAGGAAATTCCGTCTTGAGAATTCCAACATCTCACCAAGCGGCTTATTTGATAGTCGTTCATAGGGTTCTAATGCGTCGTACATTGAATCTGACATGTTTTACTATCGCAGTCTGAATTGCATGTGGGGAGTTTCAGCCTTCCCTCGAGCCTCGCGAATACCATCCATGCGTTCACAGGTAGGCCCACCCCACGATTGATGCTTGTGTTCTTCTATGATCCAGATCTCCATAGCAAACAAAACGAGATCGGAACGAAGCAAAGCCGGCGTGTGATGGATCAGATGACACTAGAGACACAGCATGCTCGAGCCCCCTGATACTGAGCGATCTGAGTGGATAGCTAATTACTCGTGTAGCTGGTAAAATATACGCAGGCTGCTGTGGGGATAATTGGTTTTGGCGACTCAGAATGGAATTCAAGAAGGATAACAGAAGTTGCCGTTGCGGATAACATATGCCGGCATAACCCGCCTGGCGAGCTGAGTAATGGAACTTTTCTCCAGTGGCTACCTAGCCAGAGAGTGGCACGATCAGGATAGCCGAAGATCTTTTGAGCAATCAATTGGCGCTTCGTGCTCTTCTGTTATCGCGAGCCGAGCGGCGGAAGGTAATGTTTATTTTTGGGACTCCGTAAGTTGCGCACCTTCGCTCGCCACTGCTCCTTTGTCTCATGCTTCGATGCCTCTTCTTCTAGATCCATACGATGTGCAATAATCTGCATCAGGTGGTTTGTACGGTTATATTTGATGTTGAGATCGTTCCCTCTGACTTGGTTCTTGAGGTTTTCCCGAATTTTTGCTTCCTGCCCTGACTCTTGTTTTTGGCCCTCCCAGACCTCGGCCTGGATAAGAATCTTGCTAATACGACTGAACTGAAGGAAACGGAGTTCGCTTATAGGACGTCCTGTAGGACTCTTAGTAGATTTCCATGTATTCATCCTCTCCTGCTTGGACCAGATAGCTTCAGAGATGTTTTGAGAGCTTGCTGCGTTTTCAGGAGATTCTAAGCTCATCTCGTCATACAATTCCCGTTCCCATTGCTCGTTGGATTCCATTGGCCATGCCCAGATGAACGGCTTACATGATGCAAAGTGATACTTAGGTACCCCTTTGCTAAGACTACTTAGAAGAGCTGTCATGTCATCAGAGAAAGCCCGGATAGATTCAACACGCTGCAAGCCTATGGAAGGTGTAGCCGAATCCGGAATGGAAATGTCTAGGCCTTCGGAAGGCGCCGTTTGTGTCAGTGCTCTCTGGATCGCTCTGTACTCGTCTCCGCTTAGATTATTGCCAAATAAATCTACCTGATCTGCAACATAGTTCTGTTGCCCAGTCTTCCTAGCTGCGTTTGCCAAAACCTGCCAGCTGCGCAGTCGTAACTGATAAGTTCCACCAGAAAACTTCTGACATAGTTCCGCCCAGGCCGCACGTAATACATCCGGAAGTTGCAGTTCGCCGGATGCTACAATCATGGTTTCGTAGACTGAAGCATTTGCAAGAAACCCTGCGTTGATAAGGCCTTGCCAAGCCGAGTGCAACATCTCCTCTCTCCTCAATCTTCCGCCCATGTCGATTACTTTGCAGTAGGTAGACAACTTTTCGGGAACGCCTTGCATCGCAAAAAAGTCAAACAACTTATGAAGTAGCCTCTCGATAAGCTTATACTCTAAGTTGTGATTTCTTTCAGAGCTTGGGGAAGCATCAATTGGGGAGCGATACAGCAGCGAGAGTACACCGACTAGGAGAACGTCTAGGTGCCTCGCATCGACTTCTCCCTTTGACGTGACATAGTTCTCAAGTAAGCGGAACATAGCTCTTGCTAGGTCTATATTCAGCCCTAGATCCCCCCCAATCCTCTGCGCGCTATTCAATCTGCCCAGTAATAGCACGAGTGACTTCGGTCTGACGAAAGTGCCAGTTCTGGTGAACATGAAAAATACTTGATAACTTTCGAAGAGCGGTCTTTCTTCTATGATATTGTCCAAAGCGGTCTGGGGGGGATCGAGGGGGAAATTTCTGAATATAGTATCAAGAGTGAGATAAGCATTCCTCCAGTCGCCCACGATGAGTTGTGCGTTAAGAACACACTCGAGATACTTCTTGGCCCCTCCAACTTTCACATGTTTCGAACGATCGGGGAGAATCGCACCATGAGATAGGTCATATGGACAGATGCCGTGTGGGATATTCCTAAGAGCATATCTGCTCAATTCTTCGTAACGCTGAGTAGTAGTGTCAATTAAGGCAAGGATTGGAAGGATCATGCCAACGGTGCTGAGATCGATGTGGTTTTCATCTTGCCGGATTGCCCATGCACCGATATCGAGGCTCAAATGGTACTGTCGTATATTTTCATACATACCAATTAGGTGCAGAGTGGCTCGTGGATGGGGAGGCAATTTTCCGGTGATGTATAGTTGCCTGAAGTTTTCCATGTGTTGCGGAATGCTCTCGCAGGACTTGAAAGTCCTCGTCAGTCGAGTTGCATTGTTGAGTAATCGAGCGACTTCAGTTACATCGCCCGCCACAAGCTTTTTGTCCCTGGCTAGATCCCAGAAGAGACCCATTGCAGTATCGAATTCCTCGGGGTTCTGCCATTCGGGCTCTTGACTTATAACCTGAATTCTCTGACGGAAAGAATGTAGCTTGATTGAATCCAATTAGCACCCTGAGATCTGAACAGTAAGAAATCCTACTTCTGGTCTGCCAAATGCAAGCCCACTCCGCTCCGACTCAAAAGATTCACGCTTGTTCCACAGGGTACCACGAAATTTCTCGGGATCTGTTTCGGAGTTGAGACCGATTGCGGCTGTTGTGTGATCATGTCTGAAATCGGATTGAGACCTTCTACATAACCTCTTTGTTGCCCGTATAATAGTCACATAGCGCCGACCATTCGGATAAGCAAGCACATGCACCATAGGTCCAGCGGTATGTGACCGTAAGACTAAAGCGCATAGGAAACCCATTCAACTTTATGTCCCTACAAATTCGACGTGTCTACATCGTCGCTAAATGTGTGGAAGGTTGGTGGTTAAGGTAGACGCGAGCAGTGAGGAGGTTAGCGAGTGCGGGGACAACGGGACGCGCCATAGGCCGAGCTAAATATGACGGACGACGGTCCAATAGATAAGGTACCTTACTCGTGCTCACTTAAATATGCAGGACAGATTTTAGATGCTCGTATCAATTGTCAAGGTCTTAGAGATATTCTAGTCAGCTCTTATCAATTAGACAAAACTTACAGTCTATACTTTGTACATAAGGTATATATCTATCTCCACTAATGATATTTAAGATTGCAAGCTAGAGGCAATCAACACTACTTGTAT
>JAABUS010003011.1_pt1 | contig 29049 bp, 30 predicted proteins | sample 5560161 | NCBI WGS metagenome assembly JAABUS01 (sample SAMN10711885, study PRJNA513376) | rock metagenome | isolation source: Antarctica rocks | place: Antarctica: Victoria Land, Trio Nunatak nord | collected 2016-01-04
TCTGCTGTGAGCGAAGAAAGTCTGCTGCAAGCGTAGAAGATCTGATGCTTTTGTGACAACAATCTTGTCTGCTTCGCTTCGCAATGTTGCTTGTCTGCTTCGCTTCGCAATGTTGTCTTGTCTGACTTGATTGCTTTGTCTGACTCAATTTCGCAATGTCGTCTTGTTTGATTCATTTCGCGATGTTGCTCTTGTCTGACTCGCTTCGCAATGTTGTCTCACGAGCATTATTGAGTTGTTCTTCGCTTCGATCTAACGCTTTCACTAATCTTCGCTTCTGCATTGAGTGACGATTCTTCGCTTCTTCGTTGAGTGATGATTCTTCGCTTCTTCATGAGTGATGATTCTTCGCTTCTTCATGAGTGACGATTCTTCGTTCCTTCATGAAATTATTTCTTTTCATGAGTGACAGTCTAGCTGCTTTCACATCGAGTTATTCTTTCTTTCTGTTGATGACAGCTTAGCTGCTTTCTCATCGAGTTATTCTCTTTTACCTATGAGTGACAGTCTAGCTGCTCTTTCATTGAGATATTCTCTTTCTTCTCGATTCTCTATGAAGTTTCATCGACTCTCTATTCCCTCTCTCCTCCCGTTTTCTGCCGTGCAAGAAACGAAGATATATTGATTATAAAGTCATAGAGATAATGAGCGAGATATCAAGTTTGTCGTGATAGACGAAAAAGAAACCCTCTAAAAGAAAGATGATTAATAACATCTCTACTGAGAATTTTCTCATATTGTGCTTCCTCGATTTCGTAGAGCGAATGAGTGAGATGTGAAGACTCTCTTGATTTCGTAAGATGAATGAGTGAGACGTGATTGCTCTCTTGAGTTCGTAAGATGAATGAAGTGATTCAATGTCTAGATCGTGTAGTGATCGTATTGAAGTCATGTAGATAGAATGAAAAATAAAGTAATGCAATTCAACAGACAGTTCTAAAGAAAGTGTGAACTGATTGATGTTGATGATCGTAGAGCAGTTGCAGATGTCAACTGATCGATGATATTGTCATTTAGCGATGAAAAGACGTTGATACTGACTCTCACTCAGTATTCTGACTCTCACTCAGACTCTTTCATCAGGTATGCTTCCTCATTGCCGTACATGATGAAGATTCAATTCGTGCTGTCGACGCAGTGATATAATCGAGTTGAACGATAGTCTATAGATCTAGACTAGTTCAGCTGTTGTCGATCAAATGATAGTTCATCAAGACAGAAGACTGATTCGAATGTTGACAGATGATTTGAGCGTCTTCTCATCGAGACGTAGATGCTTGTTGAACGTAGCAAGCTGCCGTGTCTGTTATGCTCTTTGCCTAAGAGCTTCTTCTTCGTGAAGATCTCATTCGTCATTTCATGACTCGTAGTGAGTTGTCGATAAATGCAAGAACTGTGTCATTCGATGATACTACATACACTTCTTACACTCTTCGATAATTGTTTATAGTGATATCTGTTAATCACTCTTCTTCTTAATTTATAATGCTCAGGTCAAAGATTCTGCGACATCGTGTAAGGTCTGTGTCATTCGACAATACTGCGTACGCTTCTTACACTCTTATTTGCCTTTCAATGAGATGCGTAGTAATGATCGCGTTTTACATCAGTGTCGTAGCATCATCGTAGATGAATGAAAGCATTCTTGCTGTTCGAGCTCATAATCTATTGAAAGAATAGAGTGAACAGTGATGAATTCAGTTGAACGAGTAAAAGAATGATTGTAAAATCTATCTACTAGACAATGACTATACACTGAATGTCTTCTGACACTAAACTCAATTAAAGCGTCTCGTTGACATCTGTTTATATCTCTATTCTATCGAGTTCTAATGACTGCGCGTCTGTCATCGCTATTTTCAACAATATTTATAGTTCACTTAATTCAACAAAGAATTCTTCATCATGATGATTTGAAGAAGTTAAAGCAGACTGATGATACTAATTCTATGACAGCTTTTCAGAATTTTGCAACAGAATTCGTCACTTTCTTAACTGTCAAAGAATGAGAAATTCAGAATTCGCTACATGCAATAAATTCTAATTCAAATGATTTCATCATAGTAGAAAACGATGACGCAGAGATGTGCTATGAAGCAAAGAAGAATGAGAAGAAACTACAACATGATGAATATGAGATTATCAATAGTGAGAAGAAAGAGAATAATGTTGATAATGAAAGTGAAAAGAAAATAATAGAGCTGTTTGACTAGCGAACAGCGCTTATTTTACTTTCTAAGTTTTAATCATAGTTTATAATCTTATGAATTCATAAACTGAATCATAATGCATTATCTTTTTGCATTATCTTGAAGAGTGTTCAATAGAAAGTCATGATGAAAATCATAAAGTCTTCAAGATGAAGACTGTTTAATCAAGCTATTTACATCTATCTAATATCTTGTTGAATCAAGTCAAGTTTTTGAGTTGAGTTGTTGAGTTCAGCTTTTCAACTCGATTCAAGTTCTTAAGTTCAACTTTTCAACTTGACGTGACTTGAATTCAAAAATCTTTCAACTTAACTCAACACTTTTCAAGTTAAGTACTTAACTTGAACTCAAGTACTTAACTTGAACTCAAGTACTCAACTTGACGTGATCAGTCTAAGCAATACAACTTTCTAAGTCAGCATTTCTTTTCTTGAGTTGAATGAGCTCTATTACAGCTATCATTCAAGAAGCTCAAGCTATTTGTCAGTGAAATCAAGACTTTAGATGTGACTCATAGAGTAAAAGACTTTGTCAACGTTCTGAAGTCTTGTATCAAGAAGATCTTAAAGTGAAAAGCTTCTAGAAATCAAATTGAAGTAAGATTCTTTCTTAAAGTAGTAAACATAACTCGTTGCTGAGTCAAGAACTTCGCGAAACTATCTCATCTTCTTGCTTAACTTACAGAAAAAGTATTTTGAAAGTGAAAGCAGTTGAAGCAACTATTGTTTGAAATATTGCAGATTAAATGTGTTATTAAAACAAGCATGTATGACATTAACTTGTCACTATCAGTTCATTTTTACATGAATGCAAGCAATTTTGCTGCAAGTTTAATCATTACTTAATTACAAGAATTCTTTAATGTTGATATAAAGAACAACAAGCTCGTGAAAGTGTTTATTTTATACAACTTCTTCTCATGATTTGTCTTGCAACAAAAGTACTCTGTGTATAAAAAAGAGCTATGTGCAATCATTACTTTTGTAAAAAAGTACAATTATCTCTGCAAGCATTTGTATATTTCAATGATTGTTCATACAGATCACAAATCACTTACATATTTTCTAAAATTCAATCTTCATAAGAAGATATATGAACATTGAGTCAATAAGCTGCATCAACTCAATGTGTCTATTGTGTACATATCAGATCATTGAAATAAAGTAGTAAATGAATTGTCAAGAACGTTGTTCAATTCAGATGATTGTTTAAACGATAGAAAAGTTCAGAAAATGACTATTGAGCTGACAAAACAAAGTTTACATTGAGTCTGATGAGATGAAAAAGAAAAGTTTGAAGAACTTCTAACAAAGCTTACTTTAAATGAATGACTAGAGATCATAGAACAGAGCATTATCAATGATATGTTCATTTTTGACCTGAATATTATGACTATTACGTCTGAAAATGTCTTCTGAGAACAGATTTACAAGTACTTTGTATGATTTGAAAACATCTACAGATTTCTTACAGACTTTACTTCTGTTTCTCTCGTTAAAGTGATGAGAAGTTTCATGAACTATTGAGTGATAGACGAAGTTCTTTGAATTCATTATAGAGATCAATATCTGTCGTGTGTTCTCAAGATAAAAGTACATTCATTACTATTAGAAGCACATGATCAAGCTGATCATTGAGTCAAGACAGACACATTAACAAGACTATGAGAATTATGCTATTGACTTAATCAATCTGAAGACGTTGAGAAGTATATTGCTGATTATTTGAAATGTGCTCGTCATGAATCTGCAACTAGATTGCAATTACTAAATTCAATGAAAGTATCATTTTCATTTCAGCTTCTAAATATGAACTTTATAGATTCACTGACAGAAATAAAAGCAAACAATAAATACATTTTCAATGTGATCTGTTACTTCAGTAAGAAGATAGTATCTTTTGTTACATCTTTGATCAATGCATCTGATGTTGTTGAGTTTCTAAGAAAGATATTCATCTGATTTCAAAGATTTTACATCATATATTATGATCGAGAACAGCATTTTGACAACTTCATTGTCAGAAACTTTTTGAACTTCGAAGATATCTTTATATCATACAGCTCATCTGATTTCTCGAAGAGCATTGATATGATGAAGATATTCAACAAGTTACTAGAGAATGTGCTCAGAAAATCATTCAAAAATGTTGATTGAAATCAGACTCTGAATCGAGTCACTAAGTTTGTCAATTTCAAAGTCATTAGCTATTTAGAAATATCTTCTATCAATATCATCATTGATTCAATTCAGAAGATTACGTTTACTTCTTCTACTTTATTGATGCTATCTGAACGAAATATCTTCAACTGAGTAGCTGAGCTCTGTCTGTCTGTCTCTCATATCAAGAAAATAAGAAAATACATATAATTTAAATCAGACTTTCATGACTATGTAAGAGCATTATCACAGAAACGATGAAAAGATATGACTTATAAGTATGATTAAGACGTTAATTCTGTATATCATCAGCTTCAAGACTTGATCATGTTGCATCAGAAAAGCTTTGATAAGCTGCAGCTCAGATGAAGAAATTCATTCAGAATTCAGAATCATGAGAAAACTCATGAAAAGTTCTTCGTTCTTAGACAGATCAATGAAAGAAAGATTCAAGAAGCTTTTCATGAAAATGATCTTAAGCAATTTGTATCTTGTACAAAACATTTAGCTGAAGATGCAAGAAGATTGTATTCAGATAGTTAAAGCATAAAAAGATCAAGAAAGAAATCAGCTAAGATGATTTCTTTCTTGTTTGAATGATTGTTTGTTTTGCTTTGCTTTTAACACTAGTTCATTTATCAAATTCATATTCAAACACATCTCACATACAAATCATCATCACTATTAAACTCATTTCAAACATATCTCACATACATGAACTTTAAAGATCATCATCATTATCAGATTCATCTTTACATATCTCATTTATCTCATTTATCTCAATCTTTCTCTCGTCAAACAATTAAACTTTAAGAGACTCAAACTAAGTACTTCTTAAAGATTATCTCAGAAATTCATCAAAGCTTAAAATACATACTGTATCTCAAAGATCAAATTAATATGTCTGAACTCAATTCTTTGTGAAACGACTCAATTTCAGATCTATTTATTGCAGTTTTAACTTAAAGTGATGTTGTCACAATCAAAAAAGTTCAGAAGAATTTAGTGTCTGATTCAGATCATAATGCAGAAGAAATCTTAAATGAGATTAAAGAATGATTTCAGAAGATTAAGAAGTAAGAAAAAATCAAACTATTAAAGAAAATAAAAGCAAAAAATAAAGTTCTTAAGAAAATGATTCATCAAGATCAATCACAAAATATTTTAATGATAGAGATTCAGAATGAAGAAATCAAGAGAACTGTTGAAAATGATGATTCAAAGAAATTCAAAAGTGAGAACAAAAAGAAACTGAAAGAAGAATCAGAAAAAGAATTGAAAGAAGATTCAAAGAACAAAAACAAAAAGAATGAGAACAAAAATCTGAAGTCATGAAAGTTTGATGATGAATTTGATCTCTTCATTCAGACAGTTCTTGAATGAAGATTATTCAATGCAGATGAAAGCTATATATTAAACTCAAGCTTAATTGAATCAACATTTTCACTCAGAAACATATATCTTTTGAATTAATGAGTTGAAAGAATCATTTGAAGTCTTTTAGTGACAAAACAAAGATGCAAATATTGATCTGAAGACTTTGACTTTAAGAAATATGTTCTGATCTTTTGAAAAAATAAAGAAACTTCGTATAAGATAAAGAATAAGAACGAAGTATGATGATATGTCATTGCTGTCAAATGATATTAACTGCATGAAACTGAGAAATCAGACTTGAAAATCATTAAGAATGAAAGTTGAATCGCGAATAAAGAACTAGTTCTAGATGATGAGACTTTAGTTCAAGAGAATAGTTTTCTTAAGTTTAATGAGATAATTCAAGAAGACATGAAAGAAATCAAGACAGAACTTATAAAAACTATGAAATGAAAAATCAGAAAAAGAAGTTCATTGTTTCTTATATCAGTTGAATTTAGAACTAAATTCAACGTGATGAATTCAACAAAATCAAAAAGATCTATCAAATTCATCTTTGATCTCATAGATTTCATCAAGTTCTTCACGTCAAGACAATTGTTCAAGCTTGCTCAGATAGTTAACTCTACAAAATCTTCATTCATAAAATCTTTAGAATCTACGAAGTTCTCTTCGCTCTTTAAGCTTTTTGAGCTCAAAAGAAGTAGAGAAACTAAGCGAATTCAGATCAATGAGATTGAGAATTCGCAGATCACTTTAAAAAATGAGTCTGAGATCGATACACTTAATAAAAAGCGTAAAGTGATTCTGTCTTCAGCGACTGATCACAGCTTATTTCTTGTGTTAAGCGACTCAGACGACGACAAGGTTCTAAAACACCTCGAGTTACTGAAGAATTTCATGATACATTCAGAGTTCTATAGAATCATTACTACAGAAATTCTCGCTCAGCTCAGGTTATTATTGAAGGCTAACTCTCTATTACGACCTGCATATGATCAGCTTCGAATCAGAAGCAATACCTTAGTGAAGAAGCAGGCTGCTCTAAGGGCAGAACTGAAGAAGTTGTTAATGAAGAAGAAGAATTAGACTGGTCTCTTTGTGTTTTGTTTCTGTTCGTTCTGTTCCTTTTGTTCCTTCTGATCGCGAAGGCTCTTTTTGTATGATAAGGGAGATGTGAATCGCTGTTTCTTCGATGACTGATTTAGCCCGGATGTTTCTTCCGGGTGGAGTGGGGGCCTAATTAGTCAGCTGGTCCCCCCCAGAACTATTTAGTTCCACAGAGCTTCAGCTCTGTTCTTAGAAATTCCACTTCTTTGCTACCTTCTAGAACCGAGTCTTTAGTGCTGAGTTGTTCTTCTAAAGGGTCGGGTTCCTAGCCGGAGGGGTAACAGAGAGATCTCGATCAAAGATATGATAAGATAACAATAGGGATCTAACAGCGGGACCGAGGGGGCGCCGTCACTCGTCGACAACAATAGGAGTCATGTCTTGGGTGATGACATGGCAGGTTATGAGCCTCCAGTTATTCGCGATGTTGATGTATTAGACGAGCTATTGTTGCCTTCAAGTCTCCCGATCCGGGGAGCGGTGAGCTTAAGACGTAAGCGATAGGGAAAAGATCTGATCCAAGTACGCACGAGAGTAGTGCCGACAGGACCTAGTTAAATATTGTCGCCTCAATGCACGCCTGGGGAACGGACCCATATTGAAATCCAGCTTGTGCTCGCTTAGGTACTGTAGGCTCCAGAAGTACTTTGACATGTGAGCACCTGAACTTGGAGCCTGGATGGGACAGACATGTGTTGCATGGCAGCATGATCAAAGAATCAAGACGCAAACTCTCCCATTCTCAAGCTTCACAATTCCAAGATCTAAACAGACCTTGTGATTTCTAGTAAAAGGAAGATCATATGCTCGATGGTAATGATATTGATGTTGATATTGATATTAATAGGGGTGGGTGCATGATACTGTGTAGCTGAGAGTGTGTTAAGTCATCCAGGCCCCCTTCCCCCCCCCCGAGAATTAAGGTTTTAGCGAGAACCCTTAGCTGGAGAATTATGGAGTGTGACGCTACTCTTGTTCTCATCTTCGTTGTTGAATGATGATGATCTGAACGACAATAGAGTTAGTTAGTTGCCTTGCTAAACAGCATTCACTCTTACTTCAAAGTGAATTGACCCAGCCTCCCCCATTTACTCTAATTTATTCGCTCTACTATACCTCCCATGTAGAGAGCTCTGCAATTCCTCCAACATTCCTTCCACCGTCAACCTTGCTCACTTACACCAACCCTGCTTACAACCTACAAATTCTGCATTCGACACAGCATATAAATTCCAGCACAAAACCCTAGCATAGCACTCAGCAAATTGCCCAGCATGGGTGTCACTACCAACGAGTTCCCACTCCTGAATTCCGTTGGCCTCTACGTTGCAGATACCGCCGGAAATGGTATGTCCTTGCAACAAACCCCCATAAATTCGGATGGCTAATATTTGTACAGGCAACTGTCTCTTCAACGCCCTATCAGACCAGCTTTACGGTGACCAGTCAAAGCACCACGACATTCGCTCCGCTGTCATCGATTACATGCGCGAGAAAGCCTCGTACTACAAACAATTCATCGTGGTCCACCCTGGTGGTGGTGCCCGTCGTAATCCCAAGCGTAAGAATGCTGGATCATTCTCTACACCTTTTAACGCTGCCGGACCTACTGCCGCCGAAATCGAGCGTGTCTTTGAGGGTCATCTCCAGCAAATGGCATGCGGAGGTACTTATGGTGACAACATGGAGATTTCGGCCTTCAGCTCCAAGTTCGGAGTGGCTGTGAAGATATACCAATATGACTTTGCATATGTGGTCTCGGCGCTCCCTCAGGGTACCGAGGAGAAGGTGGTGCACATTGCATATCATGTAAGCAGTACTGTTAGGGTTGTACCACGTTTCTTGGACTACCACAATGCTAATTAAAATCTAGACCTGGGAGCATTACTCGTCCATCCGGAATTGCGCTGGCCCTCACACTGGTGTTCCCAACGTTGAATACACCCACGTATCTCCAGAATCCGAGGCTGTGAGCAACCAGAAACTCGGCCAAGTCTCTCATGTGCAGCCTTGGATGGTCAACACTGTGATGTCATCGTTGCCATACCTCGCCGACCGTGCAATAATTCAGAAGACGCTGGAAGAGTGCAAGGGCAGCGTCGATAATGCAGTATCGAAGCTTCTCGATGCCGAGGATCAGAGTAGCGCTTCGGCTAGCCAAGGAAGCTCCAGTGTGGAGCGTGACGCAGATAGTGAAGACGAAGATGTCATTTCAATGGCACGTAAGAAGCAGGATCGTCGTTTGAGTCGTGCCACCCGTGCTGCCCTCGAAAAGAAAGAAGAGCAGCATCGTATGCACGAGCTAACGGTCCGGATGAGAGAACCCGTCCTTCCTTCAACCAAAGAGTCCTCGTCCACCCCAGAGCCTGACTCTCTGGACGCGAGCAAATCACAGGATACAGACGAGACCGAAGAAGAAGACTGGCAGCACGCCTCCCCTTTCAAAGTATCTACGGCTACATCAGCCTCAACCTCAGTGTCGGACAATACTACCGCTGGCAAGCCTCGTCCTAGTGGTATACGCTTGAAGCTCTCCCAGCCCAAGCAGCCAAACCACATCATCGATTTGACCTTGGATAGCCCAACCCTGGAGAGCCCAGTCTCGAAGTGCCCGGCACTGAAGAGCTCGACTGAGAAGTCCGCTATTCAAGATAACCGCGATAACGAACACTATGGCAAGTTAGCCAAGTGGCAGCCTGCTCAGAAGCAGAAGCGTCTAACTGCGCGTGACAAACACGACATGAAGAAGGCGGCCCAGAAATCTGCGGCCAAGGAGCGTAAGAAGGGTGTAGCTTACGTCGTTAACAAGCCAAAGAAGGACACTCCCTTTGCCATGCAGAAAGGTAAAGAGAACTCCCCGTCCATCGAGACACACATCAAGGTCCTATACATCTAAGGATGTCCGGTAAACTCTACACACCAACATCACCATGTCATTCTCATCGTCATCAATATTCGACATCATCGTTCAGCATATCTCGACCGTCATATCACACACCAGCACCGCATCATTGCTTACACCACACCACACCACCTCCCCAGTTCTTGCATACTCGGCGGCATAGCGAGCATTTGTCCGGCGTCCCCCCTTTTACACTGCATCAGCGACACATATGGAACGATTTGCATACACGGTAGGGTTGTGAAGACAAGGAAGTGCTCCGTACACCTTCACCACCCTCACCCATCGACGGAATCCGGTTCAGCGAAGGAGCTCCATTGGCGTTTTCATGTACTTTATTTTTGTGCTAGGGTACGCATGTATTCTACTTATTTATGGATCTCACATCAGGCCTCCATACTCACAGCAACAGCTTCTCCTCGGAGAACAAACGCTGATGGCAAGTACTCTCTCTCAATCGGGCGCGAAAGCAATGGTAGTAATCGTTCCCGTGGCGACGAAAGCTTGTTAGTACCCGGTGGCCTTTTGAGGAACGAAAACGCCTGAGTATGGTCGTTTTGTCTGTGGATCTATGCTACTACTACAACACATGTGGGGGGATTTTGAACCTACACTGAGGCATTGAGACCTCTTGATACCTTGCTCTACTGGCTCAATGTGTGGTCTCTAGGATAGATAGAGCTGTGTCAGAAACCTCTACGAAACCGATCGAAATCCGTAAAAGGTCCTTGGGTGCTGTGATTGCTTGCTGCATGTGGCTACGTTACTGACCGCATCTACCTCCCTATATCAAGCTCTCTGTTACAAAATATTCCCATCAGCAATCCCATCCTCCCTTCCCACTCCCACTACTCTGCATCTTCACCCCACCATGGCATTCCCCCTTCCCCCTTCCCATCCCCATCCAACCCACCTTTCCGACCTCGCTCATCCCAAACCTTTACAAGCATAATCTCCTTCTCCTCACCATCTACCTCTCGTTCCACCTCCACCTTACACTCACGTCTTACGAAATTTCTCACACTCCAGCTCCAACATCGCAACCTAGACCCCCTCCCCCTCTTTCCTAAACCAAACCCAAAAAAACAATTCTATTTAGATATTCATAGTCTATTTCATCACAACGGAACAGGGGCTAGCTCTAGAATGACCAATCGAAGAACGAGAATCCGAGATGGGAAGAGAGGGAGTGTTCTGCAGCTAGCTGCCAAAATTAGAACCACTGCGACCAGCACGGCAGCAAGCAAAACAACGAGCATCAACCCGAGCGTGATGACTTTCAATGCTCTTCCGCAACAGCGTGAAAAAGCCTAGCTCCGCAGAAACGAGCTTCTTCTCAGTCAAGAAAGTCGGTTTTTTTCTGTTTTCTGTTCGATACGGCCAGCTAGCTGTCCGGACCAAGGCTCAAGGGGAAAAAAAAGAGTTATTGGTAGTTATAGGCAAAGCTCAATTACTGGAGCCATGTCTTTGTTGAAAGCGACTGCTGGAATTGATGGAAACATACATACCTTGGTTTCATTCTTTTACTTGTACGAGTAAAAGTGGATGGCGCTCGCGAGTAATTAGGTAGTATGTAGTAGAGATCACGGGGGATGTTGAGCACGTGCCGTCGTAGATAAGGCGACGAGGCTGAGGGAGACATCGTGTAGAGTGAGTTTGTTCGGTCGTTGCATATTGAGAAAGTTTTTTTTTCTTCTCAATTCGGGTTTTTATCGACAAACATTTAGGTGCTGTGCATGTCTCCGTATAACAATGTCCGAAATCCCGCCTGCCCGAATCGTTACCAGGAGTGATATCGTTATATCAAAGGCCGGGCATACAAAACAATCCCTTTAAATCTCATAAAATATATCATCATGTAAAATATCCTCATAGGGAAGCCCTTATCATATCATCCATACCCCACACAAACAGCACACAAGCCCCACCAACAAGTATCGAATCCCACAATATCCTACTACAGAAACCGATGATAAGTAATGCATACAAAATACAGGACAAGAACCACTCGGGCACACAACTCAGGAAGAAAAGCCCATACCTCCCGCCTCAAAAAAGCCCACCAAAACTACCTACTCCCCCAGTTCTTTCGTATCCCCCCCCCAAAAGAAAAACCCACCAGACAGTTCCAAAAAATCAAAACCCTGCGCAAGATACATTTCAGCAGAGGGTAAAACTGATCACAAAAGCAAGAAAGGATAGATATAAAATTGAAAGAGCGGATGATGAGGCTGTATATATTACAGGTGGATGGATGCATGGAGATATGGATTGCGGGTAAGTGACGGTGGGAAGATCCCGGGGGGCGGGGGGGCTTGGAAAGATATGAACAGAGTACTGAGGAAGGGAGATTGGAGTTTTTGAAATGGTGGAAATGGAAAGGTATTCCATCCGACAACATCGTAGAGTTAATGCGGGTTTGTTGTATAGAAAATGGGGATGTTGGTGGGAGCTGGCGGGTGTAGTTTGCGAGGGAATGCGGGAAAATGGGTTATGAGAGGATATGAATGCTCTTCTTTGTGCTACACACCAGCAATCAAAAGACCGTAGCCACCGAACTCATCCTCCAAGCCTACCCCATCTCCTCAGTCTCTAACGTCCCCATCCCCCAAACCCCTCAATCACACGCAGAAACCCCCCTATGATCCCACCACCACGGCCTACTCCTCCACCTGCCCCACCACCGCCGCCTCCAACGCCGCCTGATTGGCCCCCACCACCTCCCCAACCTTCTCCCCGCCCTTAAAAATCAAAAACGTCGGCATCGCCCGAATGCCCAGCTCCTGCGCAATATCCGGCACCTCGTCGATATCGAGTTTGTAGAAACGGGCAGATTCTTTGTATTTCTTGGACATGTCGACGACGGCAGGGGCGATGACTTTGCAGGGGCCGCACCAGGTGGCGAAGCAGTCGAGGATCATGAGGGAGGGGTCTGAGAGGGCGGTGCGGAAGTCGGAGGAGCTGTGGGGTGTGTTAGCCGCGGGGGAGTGGAGGCAGGGAGATTGATGAAGGTTGAGGGTTAGAACGGAGAGCGGGCAGAACAAAAGACAAACGTAGCAGCAGCTGTGCGTAACAAGGCTTCTTCCAAAACTCACCTCCTCAAATTATGCACACCCCCATCCTTGGCATCAACCATCTTGACGGCCGTTTCCCGAAAACACCGAACCTGACTCTTCGTAAATGTTCTGCTCGGGACTTGATAGAATCGTGGGCTGGTAAGCAGTGCTCTTTTGATTGATGATGCCAGTGTGAGGAATTTGAGTGCGCGGGTTGGGGTTTATATGGATGTGAGAGAGAGAGAGAGAGAAGGTGTAGGGGGGGGCTTAGATGGAAGATGCGTGAATGGGATGCGGTGGATGATGATGACGACGACGCAGGGTGGGGGGTGTAATGCGGAAGGGAAGGGGCGAGAAAGGATTTGGAATAATGCGCGATGGCGCCATACCTATGTTAAGCGAGGTTGCTCGGCCTTTTGATGCCAAATCTGAAGGATTTGGGATATTCAATACGATGGAATCATTCTGCACTCTCTGGATCGATTACTCTTTATGATGGTCGTAGAGGTTATGGTAATAGGTCACTCCATATCGTTAATAGGTTTGTCACCAGCAAAGTGCGGGACAATATCTGTACATTATCTGCTTCCATTATGTGCAGCAAGCGCCACTCTTGCTACTACCGATATAATACATTTTTAATACTTCGACTGCCTCAGGAAACGGCATAGGATTCCTCTTTCCTCCCATAGAGTGAAACCTAGAAATAAAGCGAGCGACATGACCTTCGGCAGGAAACCATATTCTTACCATTAGGACTATGGCGGTTTAATATAGCCAGATGAGCCTCAAATTCCGTGTAGCCAAGAGCAAATTTCGATTGATAGCCGTTGCTCCGGCTGCATATGGCATCCGATTCGTAGGATCGCCCACGTAGATAGTACGAGTATTCACAAGAAATCCCAGGCAGTGTGGGTAGCCAGTAGGTAGGAAAGATCTTTAGCTAGTAAAACCAGCCGTGAGTCGGTGTCGGTGCCAGTGCAAGGCAAGGGTATAGCACAAAGATCGAAACCGTCATCGCTAGGGAACGTACTGGAGTAGACACAAGGAAATGGTAAATGAATGTCGTGTCAGGCGCAGAGCTCCGAACTAAATGGCCCAGCTCATTCTACATCGGTAGCACCAGGCCTTGGAGATGGCGGACCCCGCGGACTCCGCTCTCCTGAAGTAGAACTCAGTCGCTTAGACTCTATAGAGCTCCGTGCAGGGAGATTCAATAACCTTGCGCTACCTGCACTGATGTGCCGCACATGTCCTTTGCCAAGATCCACGCTGGTTGCTCGCTGAATGAATGGGATCTCTGGCGCTGTTAATTGTCCCATAGGTGAATCTCCGCCCGTAGGTGAAGACTCAGCAGACTCGCCGGCTTGAAAGTCGTTCAAAAGGCCTTCCCTGGACTTAGCTCGAGGTCCTTGTCTCACGATAGTTGGATGCCTGCCGACAGCGCCGTGCCATGTTCCTTCATCCTTCGTCTTCGAACTTGACGTAGGATCAAGCTCCAAGTCATCTTCGCTATCGCCAGCAATACCAGAGTCATCTGCCAGGTTTTGAGGCTTCCGTGAGCGTGCCCCCCCAAGGACCTCGTCAGAACTGGGTGTCAGGGCGCCCATATCCTCTTGCTCAGCTTCCTCAATACCAAGCTCCTCCTCCGATCCCCTGAGTTCTTGCAAACGCTTCTGCAAAGAGCTTCCACTTTCACGAAACGGATTCAATTGTTGAGATGATCTCTTCACAGGACGGCCCGTCAACCAAGATCCTTCAGAGTCAACCGATGCTAGCGACTGTGAAAGGACGGCACTTGATGGTCCATCTGGAGAATGGGCCGATCGTACCGATTGGTGTCTACTTAACGCGACCTCCTCACGGAAAGCAGGATGGATATCGGCTAGTGGCTGTGCAGAACTCGCGGTAACTCCTAAAATGCCTGGTGCAACGTCATTGGACCGAGGCAATTGAGTCTGCGATGAGACCTCTGGAGATTGTACTCGAGAGTCAGGAGGCGACATTGGCAGTTCTGGCAGGTCTTCTTTAAACCTAGATTGCACAGGGGTCCCTGATCTGGCCCGTGGGACCCGGTTCGAGTTGAATGCTGTAGGGGGCATCTGTCGTGCGAATGACTCTCTGGAGGTATTTGAGAATTCCGAGGGAGCTTTTCTCCCTCGGTCTGCCGACTTCCTCTCTCCTCCAGTCCCACTGCGCCTGAATATTGATCTCCAATTGCTCGTAAGTCTTCCGCTAGTGTCAGAGTCTCTACGCTCCGGCTCTGTGCGTTCTGGGATATCCGGGGTACTACTCGTATTCAATTGCGTAAGTTGCGAGCGAGTCGAAGGCTCGTTGAAATGTGGGGTCGGAGATGTGATTGGTGACATGCTTGCTTGCGATAACCGTACCGCTTTGGCAGTCTCAAGAACTGGTTCTTCAGGTTCGTCTGTTGGTGTGGGCTGCTCAAGGTGAGATGTCTGTTGTCCAGCGACGGGATCACTGAATGGATTTCGTAAGGGCATGTGCTCTGGCGACGGGTCCTTGAGCCAAGACTCGGGTGTTCTCGTAGCACCCGCCTCATCAGAAGCTCCTCCTATTCCGAGTCCTACATCATCTTGGCCCGTAGCCTTCTCGCCCATGTCCTCTTGAGCCGAAGAGCCCTCTGCTCTTTGCTTTTGAGCCCTTCTCTGAAGCTTCCGTTGTAGCTTTTCCTGATCTGACTGCCGGTTCTTCTCCGTCCTGCGCCGGTCCCGCTCCATCAGCTCTCTTAGACTTCCAGCATCGAGATCATCAGCCAAGTCATCGACCCGCTTTCTCGACTTCAATACCTCTTCAGGGACCACTGCTTGTTTCTCCTTCCTAGTCGACGCTCTCGATGGGCCAAGCCCACTTGATATAGCACCATACCGTGGGTTCTCCGAATATCGGATGGTAGGTCGAGGTGAGAGTGCATCAAAGGCTCGGATTTTGAAGCCATGCTGGTCGGATGCTACTGACATTGACGAGTGCAAGGACTCTGGCATGGGCAGTGAGACGTCTGACGTACGTCTTTCGAAATTGCGATTCATACCCTTAGGAATCTTCTTGCTATCACGCGCAAGCACCCCACTCCCGTAATTTGCGCCACGGTTTGGTATTGGCATGGGCGAGCTCATGGCTTTGATCTCCTGCTCTCGAGCATGGTCGTCTGCTTTTCTCTTGCTTGATTTGCGTCGTGGGAGGTTCGTGTCGGTTGCGCTGCGTTTACCTTTCAGCGTTGGGGCTCTATCCATTGCATTAAGCCTCTCAGGCTGTATGCTTGACATCGAAGTAGGATTGTGGAAGTAGTATGACGGTACATCGCCGCGATCTGAAGGAGGCAGCGAGATTTTAGTGTTCGTAGTGCCTGGCAAACCTTTTTGATCGAGAATAGCACGCGTGTCCGCAGCCGATGGAAGTGGCGGAGGCCCCGATGGTAGAGAACCTGTCTTTTCCGAGTCTCTGTGTCTTGACTGTTGGGCTTTCGTAAGCTTCTGCGATGAGCTCCGCTGCTTGCTGCGGAGGCTCCCTTTCCGACTTGATTTTCTACTTAAATTAGAGGGAGAAAGGTCGGCTGTAGCATCTTGACCAGGGTCCCTCGTTGCACCACCTTCGGAAGATTTATTCCTAGACGCACGCATATCTTTCTCTCTCTCACTTGACTTGCTTGGCTTCCTCTTCTTCTTGCGGCCAAACGGCCAAAAGGCCATGGTGTGGTCAGTCGACCCCCTTAGTCCTCGCTCTCCGCCATCGTTGCGCCGCCTATTGCGACGCCAACATAAGAGACTCGACAGCGTGATAGATTTAGATTGTTCCGTTTGGCATAGATGGGGGCTGTCCTCGTGGACTAGGTGTTGGCACTTTAAGCGCGTAATCAAGGGTCGACCCGCAATCAAATGAACTGTGGCTGAAATTTGACGTCTACATTATGCGACCGAGCATGGTGTTGAGGATTTGACGTTGACAATGTCGTGGTGAGATGGCGGGTGTGTTGCAAGACTAAGCAAGGAGTGAAGTCATCCAGATGGCTGATCTTGGTCTTGGGGGGGGGGATCTTCACTTTGTGCGCATGTGACAAGCTGATCGCATTTGGGAGTGACGTGAAAAAGGTAGGGTAAGGTAATAAGTGGGAAGGCTTCTGAGTGGACAGGTGGCCCAGTAAGGTAAGGTAAAGTAAGGTAGTTAAGGAGTTCTGGGTGTTGTTACTGGTGTTACCGGTGTTCTAGGTCACGCCCAGGGTAATCTCTAGCACTGCCTGTCTACCAGTACGGAATACTACATACAGTACCTTATGGCTCTCCGCCCCTGTCATTAATTGTAAGGTAATAACACTCTAACTCTACTGGGTACAGTACTGTGGTAGCTCTTCCGTCACGTGGGGCTAGAACGGTCTGGTGGAGCAGGGTCATGATACTCATCCCCATTGGCCACCTACCTTACCTACGGAGGACCGGTAATGGACTGCAGGTCCAGCGCTGTTTGACATTTCCAAGAGCATGACAAGTGCCGGTAAGGACGAGACCTTGTCATCTCTGATAGGTTAACTCCACCATCGTGTTTGTGGCTTTCCCAAGCCCTTATAGTGGTAATAAGGTAAGGTAGTTCCGTAGTAGTAGTGTCCCCAGCCACTCACTTTACGACATCCACCACGCTGAAGTTGCTTCGGAGGTGTTTGAAGATATATCTCCGTGGATCTTGCTTCATCGCTGTTGATAGATGCAAATGACGTATTCTTACTGGCCAAGGCGATGGAGGTCAATTTCGGTGGAGTTGCAATATCAGTCAGGTGATCTCCGAAGCCAACACGGTATGAACCGTCACGATACATCAGGGACCGTCGAAAGGGTAACTAAACCATCTTTCCCCGCGGGATGAACCGTTATGCTGATTGATTTTATCGTCCACCAACGATTGGAAAAACGCCGTGATTTGAATATCGTACGGAATAGATAAGAAGCTACTTTCTGAAAGGAAGATGACGAAGACGACGAAGACATGTCCCAAAAGCCTCCCTCACGTCTAATCATCTCATCTCCCGCCACGTGTATCCTATCAGCAACCGCATCGATGCAGACCAATAGCACGTTTCTAACTAATGGTATATCACGGTCACTAGTCTTCGATAAGTCTTGTTTCCGATATACAAGAAGTGCCATTAGCTGGCTGGATCCGAAATTTCTTTCTATCGAAGCTGACAAAGCCTCTGATTTTATGAATTGGTCCATGAGCAGCCAACGTTCGATTTCTTATGCATCGTTGATACCTGTACAAGACACGTCGTATTCGACACTGGTTCCTGTCTCTACTAACGTCTATGTCAATGCAGTATGCAATGCTCTGGTCGTCGCTGACCAGTCCGAATTCCAGATCCTTACAGAAGATCCATAACTTCCTGGCCCACGCTTGAAGTGTTAGTTCCCCAATAGTTCGGAACGGTTTGCACGATCAAAACCCCATTTTCAATCAAGACCTCGTGATACCTCTTCTTGACCAACCTATCAACAATCCGCAGTTGAATCTCATTCTTCTCCACCGCCTCTTGCAACCCCTCTTGAAGCATCTCATCCTTGCCAAAGCCAGCATACTCAAGCTGATGCGCAAGCCCTTCAAAGTAAGATAGAGTCAAATAACCGATCCGTTTCTGCCAGTCGGGTACAAGGTCGCTTGAGCTTCCAGCTTGCGCGTGTTTGGCGAGAGCGGCGAAATTGTGCTCGAAGTTGGGCGTGAGCGTCAAGACTGGGAGTGCAAGGAGTTTCTCGATCTTCTCTTTCACTTCTCCGACCTGGGGCTCGTAGTCAGAACGGATGCTGCTCTTAGCATTAAAATCGAGTGTGGGCCCTGAGCCAGATCCGGAAGAAGATGCGATTCCAGCGTTATTGACGGCCTTGGCGATGTCTTCGCTCGGGGAACTCAAGTTGTAGCCTAGGTATTGTTTGGCGAAGAGGATCCGGAGACTGCCGTTATAGATATCATAGCTATAATTGCTGATGTTCTCATCGGTAGGCTCAAGTAAAATGGTGTGGTTGAAAGCAAGCTCTTTCAACTCTCTTTTCCCCTCTTGCCCAAACTTCTCGAGGTATTGTTCGAGGTTGCTAGTAGTTCGATCAATGTAAATGTGATGTGGTTCTTGTTAGTATGTGACTGCAATATTCGCTGCAGCTAACAATCACGAGGTGTGCTTTCCACACTGCTAGCAGCAATCCCGACAACAATAATGAGAGTGATGGTGCGGCGTTTTCGGTACAAACACGAAGTTGAGAAGCATTGTCAGAAGACGAAGTAGCAGGCTAACAGAGGAGAAGACTCATCTATCAGGACCGTCGGTGGCAGAGACAGTGGTCACATGGAGGAACACATACTCTGCAAGCATCTTCCCAGTATTTTCCTTAGCATAAGCAGCTGTGGCATAGCCATAGACCTTGCCAACATCAATAGGAGCAGTCCATGGGACACCAACCAACTCGGAAAACTTGGCCTCCAGTTCTGATTTCCGCGTTTCCCAATTATCACGAACTAGCGATGACTTTACGTTAATACATCTCTAAAAAGAAGCGCCAAAGGCTACTACATACCGTTCTTGCGGACAGCCAGTGGAAGCTTGGCTTTTGAGGCTTCGGGAACGACACTGGGAGCCACGGAAGAGGCAGGTGTGTTCATGGTAGTGCTGGCTGCCGTGGTGTTTGTAGAAGCAGCTTCGTCCTTGTTGCCTATGCCCAAGCCCAAGGAAGCAGTGGCCTTGTTCAGATCCCCTTCGAGGTCTTTCAGAGATGCTTTTGCTTTCTTGAGGAAATCCATGGCAAACACAGTCGATATGGAAGAGATGATGTTCCTCCAGGTAGGGAGATCCACTCTTTTATTTTAATTTCACTTCTCTTGTTCCAGTATCTCTACACTGCGCTCCCACAATGGACTGCAAACTGGCCCACAAGAGCTCAATGCAAGCATTGGCAAGAACTCACAAGCTACAGCGTGTTCGTGAGACATGCAAATGCAGAGCCCTGCTACACCTGATTGGATTAAGGACATCGAGACTGGAAGATCGCGAATAGAGAAGATTAAAGTGTCAAAGGCCGAGATCTTTGGTGGATCTTGCAGCCTGTACCTTCGCTTAAAAGCGACGAAAGCAACCTTACAGCCCTGTCTGTTGTATCGGCACGACACAACATGCATGAAGCTGAACGTCAGGGATTTTAAGATGCATAGAGCTGAAAGTAGAGGAGACCGTGAAATCTACCCCAATAACCCACCAAGATTGGGATGATGGCCTGGGCATCCTCCGTATATGCTGGTTTGGGGCCAAAAAGTCATGTTGTGGGTTACATCAAAGAAATTTTGCTGTCAACCTTGCTCTTCGACATGTTCGTTGATAAGAGTCGTCAATCAGGACCTCACAGCCGAGACGTTTCGGCCAATGCACAGAGCTGGAAAATCCGCCTTCACTTAAGCTACTTCCAAGAGCGATTGCGCCTACTCACCAAAATATCTCTTCTTCTGTTCTCGATTATCAGTGCAATCTTAACGAGCTGTCCTTCCCACAAAGTGCCCATCGGGATATTCCAGTGGCAATGGCACAACTGTCTGTCTTTATTCCAACTTGTTGCTTGTGATACAGCGATTCTAACTAGCAGACAGCCCGTTGAAGATCCGCGTAGGTCTACGGGATCATTGGGAGAAAGCGAATTCTCCGGTTCGAGAATCAATTTCTGCTCTATCCGAAGTGGTCGGACTGCCAGTCGACGTGGCGCTTGAAGCTCCTATGCTCTGGCGTGAATTAGGGAAACATCATTCGGACCAAGGAATGTTCGTACCAACTGTAGTGGGAGTTGTGAAGTTCTGGACAGAATGCATGAATACCAGGCTGGGAGATGATGCTCATGCAGCCTGGACCGAGCAATTGTTAGAGATATGTGGCAGAAGCTTGAAGGTCCAAGTAGATGTTAGTCGAGTATCTGGGAATAAGTTGCCGCAAAGAAGAGCATGCATTCATTTAGTGACTTTTTGACAGACCAGGTCCGGTTGTCGCGTCAGGACAAAGTGGGAGAACACTGGTTCTTCGTTTATCATCTCGATTCCAGAGTCGCCGCCTCCATATCCCAGCGTGTCTTCCTCCATAATGACTGATCTTGAAAACCTCTTCAACACTACGTCCACAAAGGACGTACCTTTGCAAAGCCAAGGCATTGACGATGAAGGACAGGCGGATGAGGAAAGGCCATCAAATCGTGAGATCTCACCTAAGCAGAATCTACGCATTACACCGCAGACGTTGCCTCAACTCGATACTCTTGCTCGGCCGGACACATTATTCTTGCACCAAATACCATACCACATGACGGTAAAGATGACCCAAAGCGGTATCCTAGTGCAAGGAAGTCATCACCCCAGTCTAGAGTTACTTGCAGGCTACTTCTCGAAGTGGACAAGGACTTTGAAAAACGATACTAGAAAGGTGCGAATTTCAATTAGTTTTCTCCTTATACATCTTATCGCTGTATGCAAAAGTCTGGTTCCGTTTTCGGGTTTTAGCGAATTTGGCGGGGAAAACACACAAATCAGCCCCGAATTTGGTGCAAATAGAGCAAATACCTAGATATCATCCCCACACCCCCAAAACACTCCCAAGCTTCATTTTTGAAGCTATACAAACCTCAGCCTTACACGGGCGCAATCCTATTCTACCTAGCATGCCCCAAGCTCTTATCCAGGATCTTAGAGACGAGATTCAATTTCACCTAGCTCGTGGCGATAGCACAGCGTTCATACACAAAGTCATCCATGTTATCAGGCAGCAGATCAATCGTATGCGTAAAAAACATCTTCATTTCAGCGATGTGACATCTGCGCTTGATACGATTGATAGATCGAGAGATTTGAGTGAATATCATGCTCAGAAGTTTCTTGACTTTCTCAGTCAACGATTCATCGTCTATCAGAATGACATGATCTGATTTCTGTACGACGAGTTTGACATTGTCATCAGTCAAAGCATGATCAGCAAACTGCTCAAACAAGCTAGATACAGCAGAAAGATTGCTCAAAGAATCACTGCTGAGCGCGATGAGAAGCTTCGCAGTGAATGAAAGTGATGACTTATGAGCTGAACTTCAGATCAGCTGATATTTCTTGATGAAAGCGTTGCTTGTGAGTAAACAGATAGACTCAACTTTCTTCTTTACTCTTTCTAGTCATGCTAATGCTTACTTATTAGTTAATCAAAAGTATAACTGAGTCTCAATTGATTTATTTCTGCACATCATTCAAAGTTTAAAATGATTGAAGAGATGAAGCATTTTATCAGCATTTTTCATTGATGAGTACATTGCATGAAAGATGCATCATGACTTCATAATAAAAAAGATCTTTCTGAACTTCATGTGATTACAAATGCTTTCTATATGCAATTCTGAAGAGATAAAATCACGTTCAATGATGATCATGAATAATGCTAAAATTCATCAATCAATAAAACTCAATAAACTATGTAAAAGCTTTGAGATTCATTTTGTCAAATTGTCACTTTACTCATCTGACTATAATTTTATAAAAAGCTTGTTTTCAATGTTGAAAACATGAATTAAAAGAAATGACAAGCTTGTTCAATGATATAGTAAATTTAACAAGAAATTTGATGAATTTCTAAAAGTAGCAGTCAGATCACAAAGAAAGTGAGTTAATGATTCTGAGACACTTTTTTATCTGATTGATATAATTCATATATTCAGATGATATCTAGATATAAATAAACTCATCATAGTCAAGCTCATCATGTTGCTTCTTTATTATCTTTGAATAATCATTTAAAGTTTTCTTTATCTTCTTCATTTTCTTTATTTTTATCTTTTCAGAATTTTTCTTCTTTTCAATCAATATTTGCAAGACTGAAATCTTGACTTAAGACTTTAAAACAGATCTTCAAGCTTAAGCATTATATAAATGACTTCATTTGTCTCAGTTCTCAGACGTGTCAACGTCGCTAAGCTTCTTTAAGTTAGCGTTCTTGCTAAGTCTCTTCAAGTTAACGCTCTGCTGACTTCGCAGCATACAAACAACATGTATGCTGCGAAGTCAGCAGAGCGCTAACTCAAAGAGACTTAGCGACGTTGACACATCTGAAAACTGAGACAAGACTTCATGTTTGCACTCAAGCTTGCTGAGCTGATGTAGAAAATCTATCTTCAATTGTTAATTCAGATGATAATGTGAGATGATGAAATTTCTTTATGTGAAACTGCGTAGTAGAAGATAATAAGGTAGCATTCTATTGATGATAGAACTAATTGCTAAGAAGCGAAAGTGAAAGCTCACAGAGTTTTTATCTTCTGTCAAGTTATTATCTTTATTCACTCGTTAGTTTCTTTAATCTAATCTCGCAAGCTAGTTTTGCAAACATGCATCGTTCATAGTTGATGAGATGCATTCTCACAGATAATTTATCATTTGAATCAAAATCTTTAAAGTGAGCATACTTGCTGACATCATGAGTCTGTTGCAAGCATTCATCTCTGATATCTTTGATTAGTCTGATTAATCTAACATAAACTAGTATAAAGCTGTGAGTAGAGCTGTTGTTAACACGCTAGCGATCTAGCGTGTCTTTATGAGTAAAACTCACATTATGTTACATCTTCTTTCTACTTCAGCTTTGAACTTCTAGTTAAAATACACTCATATGATTCACTTTATGCAGACTCATAACATTAGTTCAAAGCTCATCAATCTTGCTATTGACATGTAGATGATATAAAAATAAGTTACATCATCAAACTTGAATCAGAATTAAAATCTGAAAATTGAGCTCAGAAAGTTCATTAGAAATCAAGAAATTTCTAGAACAGAAAAACAGAAGAACATAAACATGTTACTTTAAACTAACTTTTTACTGAGCTCATCATCAGAACAGAAAAACAGAAGAACATAAACATGTTGTTCTAGAATTGAAATCTGAAGTTTCACTTGAATCTCGATCAGCAATTTTTCTACTCACACAATGATTAAAAGCACAGAATCAGAATCAGTGAGCATTACTCGCTATGAACTTCAAAATGCTAGAAGAGAATCACTTTTATCATATAATTAAGTAGCATCAGAAGAAGAAGACATGAATGCTATGTTGAACATTAAAGAAGAGAACATGAACATGTTATTCTTTAATCACAAAATGATCAAGATCAGCATCAATGAAGAGCTGAATGCTTGAATAATTGATAAGAAAACAGATGACATCATCATCTTTATCAAGTACATGATTCATCAGCATGACATTGAAATCGAAATTCACAATGACATGATTCAGATGTTGAAAGATGTCAACAAGATAAACATTAAGTTGAAAACTACTTAAATGATGTTGAATACTATAAGAATGCGTCTGCAGAAAGAGATGAGAAACAAGAATGTGATTATACATCATTTAAAGACTGCATCAAGTCAACAAAGCACTTTAATTTTGAAAGATTAATTCTTGAAGTCAATTAAGTTATTTGACTCATTTTTGTTTAAAGATTCAAGACAGAATGTGAATAATTAATTATTTTGAATGCAAAATATGCTGAAGATGAATAAGAATCATTTTTCTATTGAAGAATTGAAGATTGCATATGTGAAAAGTTGAGTCAATGAAACAATGATTAAACACATAGCATTTCAAATGAGAAATGCAATCACAAACTCATTTCTAGAAGCAGAAGAGATGTTGTCGATCATAAACAAGATGTACAATGATTTCAATTAATGTCATATGACTCAACAACAGTTCTTAAGACTATAACAAAATAAGATCTTCTTTCATGACTTTTGAATGAAATTTCAACAATTCAGTGCAGAATTAAAATACAATAATGAGACTTTATTAAATAATTTGCAGCATAAAATCAGTTCAGATCTTCAATGAGCAATGCTCAATGAATGAATCATTGATTTGAATGAATTCATCAACATCTGCATGCTGTTGCAATCATGCACTTCAGATTAGTCTAACATAAATTGTGTCAGACTATCATAAACTAGTATAGAGCTAATGTTGACACGCTAGCAATCTAGCGTGTCTTCGTGAGTAAAACTCACGACGTGTTGCATCTTCTTTCTTCTTCAGCTTTGAACTTCTAGTTAGAATACATTCATATGATTCGCTTTATGCAAATTTATAACACATGCAAGCTGATGTTCAATTGATAAAACTGAATGCTTGATCAGTTCTTAAGACATTGATGACTCAAGTCGCTCACTTTATCGCTAGTATCTCAATAATGCTCATGATCGCGATCTCAGTCTCATTCTCTGCATGAAAGAAACTCAGAATATTAAACGTCAACTTTGTTAAAAAGAAGTTGTTTAAAAAAGAACTTTGCTTTAAATGTAAAAAGTCAGAACATAAAGCATGCAACTGTCTTGAATCAGCTTAGATACATGAAATTGCAGCGAATTTGAAAAATGATCTGTTCTCATCAAAGTAGTAATTGAAAGCAACATGCTCATATCTTGCTTCATCAATATGCTTGATAACTCATTTGATTTTAAGTCATTTATTGTGAACATCATCTTAAGTAATCTAGAAAAAATATTTTGATCTCTTGTTCTGATAAACATCAAAGTCACTGACATAACATTCATAAATGATTCATTGATTTCAGAGTTATGTGAATGCTTTGATATTCAATTAATTTCACTGTTCAAATCAAAGTTGATTCATTCATATAATAAAACTCTCGATCAAAAATTTATTACACATGCTCTGTATATTTCAATCACTATACAAGAACATAAGAATGAAATGATGCTTCTATTAATAATTCATTTAAATCAGCATAAGATAATTATTGACAATCTTTGATTAAAAAGAAATCAAATTTTGATAGATTCTGCAAATGATTAATTGATATTTTCATCAAATATTTGAATCTTGAAACTTATCATTTTGAAAGCAAGCAGTCAATCAACATTTCATTAATTTAAATCAAGTGAGATCTGCAAAATGAAATGAAAGAACTTGAAGTTTATATCAATAATCATCTTAAAGTGAATTACAAATTCAAAATCAGTGAATTGATTCATTGAATCAGTTTTGTTAAAGATCAGCATAAAGTGAGTTATATAAATATCATTTAACTAATAGATAAATGCTAAGAAAGAAAAGTAGCTACAGAAAAGAACTTGATTCTTATATATATGTTTCTCAGTTCTGTGCTAGACTCAAAAGAATTGATGCTTTACACATATAAACGCAAAGACTCAATGACATCACATTTAGTTTAGATTTTTGCTAGACTTAATTAGAATGAAATCAAGATGAAGACTAGTTGTAGAATAAATGAAGACTAGAATCATAACATTATCTTCTTCTTTCAACTATTCATGTTTACATGAATGTTGTTTCTAGTGCAATTTTCTTGAATATTTGATATGAAAGTCATTGATCATCTTTTGAGCATTTATAAACTCATTGTCATCAGCATTATATCAGTTGAGATCATTGTTATAACTCTTTCATTTGACTTTATATTGAAGTCATCTTCTGTAGCATTGAAAGTTCAATATATCGTCGATTTTTCATTCATCTTCATCATTTATTACTATTGACTTCGAAAATTCATTCTTTTGATCAAACAGAGAGTTATCAACGACAGAACGAAGAAAATCTGAATAAAACATGTCATGTATATGCATAGTGTCTGATAGTTTCAATTTATAGAATGAGTCAACAGAGTCAATGATTTGAAATGAATTAAGCATTTTGTCATTCAGCTTTTTGAAAGATCTCGCTGTAATGATGTTTCATTCATTCAGAAACATCTTTGATTCAATCTCATAATTGACTTTCTTTCTATGCTTGTTAACTTGATTCATCATTTGCTCTTGTGTTTTGATCAAAGCTTCGCGAGCGAAAATCAATGTTTTATTCATGTGATTGAATATATTCTTGATTCGATTAATTTGCAAGCGTTTGCAAGTATTTTCATACTCAATGATGTCAGAGTTGAAACTCATACAAGAATGAAAGCTTTTGTTCATAAAGAAGAAAATCAAGAAGATGACTGAGAACAAAATGTTATTGTTGACAAACTCAATCATGAGTAGTCACTTGAATCAGTCATTCTGCATGTATGAACAGAAGAAATGCAGATAGCGCTTGATGTTCTAATTGATTCATTCACTTTGATCATTGATCTGAAAGTGATAAATGATGAATAATCAAAGAGAAATGCTTAGTCATTTGCAAAGAAACTTTCATAAAATAGAGATGAATTGTGTATCTTTGTCAGATACAATGAAGCTGAGTAAATCATAAGTTCAATATACTCACTGAATCAACATTTTCGCTGTTTTTTCAACTGTGATTTCTTCATCATCAATGATACAAGAAATATAATGTCTTTCTTTTAACAATTTGCAGATGACAGTCAGAATAACGTTGTAGTTGAATGAATCAAATAAATTAATAATGAAGTTCATTATTATATCTTGTCATTGCTGTTCAGATATTGATAGAGATTGAAGCAAGTCATTTGATTTATTTCTAAATGTCTTTGATCATTGATAAACATAGCAGTTTCAAATATATTGATTTACTGTCTTTTGCATGAATGATTAATAGTAGTTTCATTTGATGATTTTCATCATTCTAAGAATATTGAGATGATCTATTGAGAGTTAATCGTGCATCTCACGAATCAGATTCATTTGCAGAAGTTCATTGAATGAGATTTATAACTGACTGTCTTTGTATAAGATTTCATTCTAAACTCGACAATTCTTCAGCTTGATGTCTTCATATTGTGCTTTGTCTCTAATCTTTGCTTCATGAAGTAAAGTACAATTCTCATCGATTTCGTTTGCATCAAGAACTTGTTTATGTTGAGATCATGTCTAGAATCTAATCACACTGCAGCGAAATAGTGCGTAGCTGAATAGAATGTTTGATCAATAGAGGTAGCTCTAACTAGAAAACTAAGAATACAGAAGAAAGAAGACAGTTTCGAGCTGTATCTATAGTAGATTGAACAAAGAAGCGAAGTAGTCGATTTGCTAAAGCTCAAATAGATGAAATGTTTCAGCATATTTTGATTCGAAACATCGCTGTTTCTTGTTCACATATTGAAATTTCTAGAGTCTATTGACTAGACTCTATTCAATGTCAACATGCTTCGTAACATTACTTTCTTCTCTTTAAAAGTCATGTCTCTATGACTTGTAGTGTAGTTCATAGCACTGACGTAGAGCTTGACGCTCGTCTTTCTACCAATCTTTCTATTAATCTTTCAGACCATCGAAATGTCTATTGTAGCAGACTCACTATGAGAAGAAAGAACAATCATTGAAGCAGACTCACTAGTTGACACAGAAACACGAGGTAGGTCGATTCACTGATAGGTAGAGCGATGTGAGTAGATAGATCATCGCATTGACAGCATCTTTGTAGCAGACTCACTAGAAGAAAATCGACTAGCTCATCGAAGAGATCAATTCTGATTGTGTCATTGAAGCAGACTCACTAGTTGACACAGAAACACGAGGTAGATCGATTCACTGATAGATAGAGCGATGTGAGTAGATAGATCATCGCATTGACAGCATCTTTGTAGCAGACTCACTAGAAGAAAATCGACTAGCTCATCAAAGAGATCGACTATTGACTTGTCTTTGTAGCAGACTCACTAAATTGACCTGAATTCAAATCGAGTTGAATTGAATTTGATGACACAAATTATTTTAACTCGACTGATTCACGAGCTTTTTAAGAGAGAAAGAAGTTTGTGATTCTCTAGCAATCAACGATCATATGTTCTTGTTGATTCTATTGATCGAGTGAATCGATGCTACTGAATGAGCGATAAGTTCTCTAGCAATTCAACAGTCTTGCCGTTGATTCTATTGACTCTCTGATGTTGTTCTGTCTTTCGAAGTCATTGATCATCAGGTAAACAAATTTCTTTAGACTTGTTTTGTTGTTCATCGAGTGTCTTGAATGAATATTGATACTCGTATCGTAGAGTTAACGAATTCTTAGTTTAATGTTGAAATCGTGCCTAGAATCTAATCACACTGCAGCGAGATAGTGCGTAGCTGAATAAAATGTTTGATCAATAGAGGTAGCTCTAACTAGGAAACTAAGAATACAGAAGAAAGAAGACAGTTTCGAGCTGTATCTATAGTAGATCAAACAAAGAAACGAAGTAGTCAATTTGCTAGAGCTCGAATAGATGAAATGTTTCAGCATATTTCAATTTGAAACATTGCTG
>JAABUS010003012.1_pt1 | contig 29035 bp, 27 predicted proteins | sample 5560161 | NCBI WGS metagenome assembly JAABUS01 (sample SAMN10711885, study PRJNA513376) | rock metagenome | isolation source: Antarctica rocks | place: Antarctica: Victoria Land, Trio Nunatak nord | collected 2016-01-04
CTCGTTTGCCCCTGGCCTCTTCTCCTACCTCCACCCCGCCCTCCTGTACCTAGCAGATCTCGCGCCTTCTCCGCAGCTCGTGACTCTTCGACAACCCACTCATCTCCCTTGACCGCCGCCGCCTTCTTCTCTTCGGCTGCCCTCTGGAGCCCTTCCTCTCTGCGGATGCCCGCCACGCAATCGTGTAGGCATCCCAGTGTTGCGCACCCGCCTTCACTGACAGCGGGATTGTCCCACCATACGCGAAGGCAGCCGATATGGCCACCGTGGCCGCAGACGTGGCACCAACCCCAGAGTGTGTCGCTCGCGGATGGGTACGGAATATCAGGGGATGGATCCTCCTTTGGGTCCGCAGTATGAGGTGACGCGAGAGGGCCCTCGCCATTGCAGATCGGACAGGGTGCCCATTTCTGAAAACAACGCTCGCAAGAGCCCGGTTTGTCGCCTTTGTTGGGTTTATGGCAGATAGTGCACCAGGCGCCGCCTGATGAGATGCCGTAGGTACCGTGGTCGTAGATTTCGGGGTAGCAAGGATGGCAGAGTTTGCGGAGGTGTGCCGCCTGGCTGTGAAGGGCGAGAGAGGTAAGTTGGTTGTGGTAAGACAGGAAAATGTTGAGGATGAGTGGCTGGGGGATGGAGAGTGGGAAGTAGGGAAGGAGGTACAGGAGGAGATGGGAGGGGGTTTGAGAGTCGGAGAGAGTGGTAGTGTGGTAATTGATTAGGGGAGGAAGCATGGCTGTTGCCGTCCAAGGTTTGGGAGCGAGGGCATTCTCGGGAGGTGCGAAATCGGAGGGTATAAAGTAGCCTTGTGAAGTTGACGGTTGGTCTGGAGGTGATGTGGTCCGATCCTTTGGCATGTCCAAGTCTTCAGTATGGACGATTGGAGGCTGAGGTCTGATCGGTCGAATGAGTGACGGTGCAGCAGGTTCGAAGCTTCTTGCAGTCGTCGAACCCATAGGGTCGGGGAAATTTTGGGAAAAGGAGACGTTGTTGTCTGGTTCCAATTGATGTTCGTCACTCTCAAACAGCATGTCTGAGCTCGTATCGTTCAGACGCTCTTCACTCACAGTTCTGGTGCCCGTTCTTGATTGCTCAGGCGTTGAACCAGACCTTTCCGATTCTTGGTTACTGCCAGAGGAGCCTCCCGCAGAAGCAGCGCGGTGTGAGCTGTCCATGGAAGCCGAGAACATCTGCAAACTTTCGTTGGATTCATGCCTTGCGAGCGATGGTGCCAGTGTACCATCTCGTTGTACGTAGAACGGGTCGTCGAGTCTCAGCAGAGGCCGTGGTTGCGCCCTGTAATTGTTCATGGCTGCTCTACGCTCGCTCATGTGATGATCTAGATTCAAGAATCCCGTGGTAAGCGGTGATTGTACGGCAACTTTTGAAGACTCGTCATGGAAGGGTTGTGGGACGACATGACTATCACCATTCAACTCGAGGCCCTCCCTTGAGACCTCCGTATCGGATGGGTTCTTTATCCGTGCCAGATCTGAGACTGGGTGTTGTTTCCTGGGCGACCGTTTCGCAAAGGCAGGAACAGGCAATTGGAAAGTTTCTTCGTCTAGGCCTGCCATACCCCGACTTTTGACCGGATCACTGGTTGGGTCTAAGATGGGCCGTGCCAAAGGTGTGGTCATGTTCGAACCGTTTTCTTGAACCAAAGGCGCCGCCAAATTATTTCGCGTGCCCTCCTCATCTGATACTATTCGATTCGTATGATGATTCTGAAGTTCGTCGCTCGCGAAAGTCTTTGGTAATAGCTGTGGTGCCCGCTTCCGGGACCCACGGAGTGCAAAATTCGTCTCTGCTCTGGCTCTCAATTCCTTCTCAACCGCCAACGCCAGGATTTTCCAGCTCTGAGCTAGGCGATACTGACCCACGCATGCTGCGAGGGTTGCATTATCATTCAATAAATTGTTGAGCAGCTCATGGAGATTCCACTCGACCTGTGTTTCGGGCGGAACTGGAGCCGATTTGTAATTGCGCGCAAGGAATTCAAAAGCAGTGTCGTCGAAAATACCTAGAACACGGCCGCTTGCGGCGACTTGGGCTGGGCGGTAAAGTAGCTCTCTCTGCAACGACTGGTCAAGCCTGAGCACTGGGCCACCAGTACCAGCAGACGGAGGGGTACTCGTGACGGATTTGGATGACATCGAACCCGTCGGGTTTCGCTGACGGCTTTTGGAAGACGTACTCAACAAGCTTGATTCCTCGAAGCTTCCATCGGGAGTGCTATAGCTGCCGCTGAACCTTTCGCCACTACTCCCGCGCCACGTTCTCCCTTGAAGAAAGTCTTCAGGGGCATCATCTAAAGCTCTACGTGGCTTGGATCTCTGCTCCGAAAAAAGATTAATCTGCCCACTAGAAGCAACGGCAATCACGTTCGGACTCCTCTTATCCAGCACTTTCGTTGCATAGGTGATATCTGTTTGGGTAAACATACCGGCGACACCCACTGACCATACCAGATTCTCGGAGCGCCAAAGCATAGCGGTAGCCGGAGTGTCGTACCGATCCAATTCTTTGAAAGGCATGTACGGCCGGCGGAGGTCCCATAGATGTATTCGCGGATCTTGTTGGTCGTATGATGTGGCAAATTGGACGGCTTGCCAATTGCCCGTACTCTGAGCATTGACTGTCCAGCATGGTGGGCGCCAACGAACGTTCGTTACGACCTGCGGAACCCGAACCTGCCAACATGCCTTCATCCGACGGTCCGTGGAGGAGAAATCCCAGATCTTGACCGTTTTGTCTGCCCCTCCGCTTAGTAGATGCTTTCCATCAGGATGCCAATCAATAGAGTGGCAGGTATTCTCATGAGCGTTAATCCTGAGCAACGGCGACTTGTCATTACGAAAATCCCAGCGCTGGATTACACCGTTATCTGTACCAGCTGCGAATTCCACGCCGTTTGTTGGTGACCATCGCAAATCACGGATGCCCTCGTTGTTGAGTGAGTACTTATGTATACTTCGACATGTCGTTGCACTCCTTTCAACCCCAAGCTGACGCAGATCCCAGAGACGAACTGTGGCATCTTGGCTGCCAGAAAGTAAGTAAGCCCCCTGATGAGGATTGAATGCGAGCCTGTGTACTTGGCGATTGTGCTCATGCAAACGAGCCAGCTCCACTCCTGGTCGGTTGATGTCGTAGATAACTATCTGTCCATTTGCTGCCGCTGTCGCGATTGTGCTGTCATACAGCCCATTTGACCACTTTACGTCGTTGGCAGCCAATTGACCCTTGTGCTTTGCAGAGACGGCAATCCCAGAGATATCATGCGTCGCTGCGTAGGCAACGATGTGTGACCGTAGGTTGAAGTCCTCGGCGCATGATGCCCCAGAGACCTGGACAGTCTTGAGAATATCACGGCCTGCCAAGATGGCGTGCGTACCATACGGTGATACGTCAAGTGCTGCAATCGGAATGCCTGTCCTATGGGTTGTGGTTTTGGAGGATAGAGGACTAAAGTTAGTCAGCGCATCGAAGCACGCGACGATCAGTCACAATAGCGAGCATGAGAGGCTACCTTGAGGCCCCAGGTTTCAACCCGGATGATATGGGATTTGAAGGCCGATCTCCGCTGGCACTGGACGGGCGAGAGCCATAGATGAACGGTTGTGCGAAGCGCGCGATAGCATTGGCCGCTCTGTGTCCATAACGCTGGGGAGGTAATGGTGGAGCTGGAGGTGGTGGAGCAGGGTCTTTTAGGCGTGGTGGATCTACATCGGATGACAATGTCGACATGGGCTGGTGGTCAGAGATGTGGAGAAGGACGAGATAGAGTGCTCGTATCCATGAGCGTCTCCACCAAATCAACCATGAAAGCGTGTCACAACATAAGCCACGGCTTGATGGACAACACAAGACGGTGAATTATTGACGCGGATCGATGGTCGATGCACCAGTGACCAGACCCTAGATCAAGATGCGTAGAGGCGCTGATTTGGGCTTGCGACTGAGCGTGCGGTGCAGGTGACAGGGCTGCGAGGCACGTTTGGCGCATTAGCTCGCGGTTCGTGCTGCTCCAGGCGTGTGCTAGGGACTAAGGTATACCTAGAGAAGTCTTAGAAAGACCAATCTAGGTCAGAGTCTGTTGAGGGCCCGGGGAAGTGTGGTCACTAATCCGAACGACTTAAGGTGACTGATCTAGGTGAAGCGAGAGGCAGCGTTCATGGCAGCCCTTCCTACTGGTCACCAACGCCTTCATAACCGCTTGCGACTTAGGACCTTACTATTGACTTTGGGCCCAGAAAGAAAAGCCGAGCCCATGGTTCTCTAGGAAGAGTACTCGTGGTACTTGGGTACCTTGGTGGCAGGGATCGATTGCCATCTTCAACAGAACACACGACCTCGACGGGAAGCAACACTCACGCGACTCGAATATTCTTCACCTCTTGCCACAGCACGGATGCCGAGTCAAGCCGCATTTCATGACTACTATGAGGGTCCCCTGCTGGTCGATTGCTTGAGATGACGGGCGTTCGGTGCTTCTTGTCATTTGCTCGCAACCATGAGTTCTTCGGAAGTGGTCCTGGCTTCCAGGCCCTGGGTCTCGAATCGGACTGCCCAGGACATTCTGGTGTACACTCACTTTTCTTCTCCTATCATTCTCCTTGCATTGTTTCTTATCGCCTTCACAGCTCATAGCATAATTACCTCCTCGGACGATGCCGCCGTTGAACCCTCAACCTATCGGACAGGACCTGGAGGGAAGCCTCTGCCGCCCAACACCAAGGGAAAATGGAGAAAGAATGCCCTGGACTTCAGCCATGCGAGGAAGCTCCTGTTCATATGGCTTTCGGTGGGAGTCAGCGTTACCTTCGTGGCAAATGCCGGAGTTGTCATCCTGCATGCTGTGTTGGATAGAAAGGACAACTGGTGGTGTGGAGAATCGGTGGCAGTACGTCGTATATCTGCAGGGGGTGGCTGTTTCAATAATTTTGAGCTAACCGAGCCCTTAGATCTACGTTATTGCCTCGTTCTTTGTTTACAGCTTGTTCCTCATATCCTTGGTCGACACTAGGCCCTCGCCCACAGCGGCACATTTCTGCACCTGGATAGTAGCGCTGATATTGGAGATCATCCTACTTGGAGCATCCTTGGCTATTTATGGCAACAACCATCGAGAACCTAAAGCCGGGAGTCCAGGAGGTGGGCAGCTCAGAAAGGGCGTGACCCGTTGGGAAGCAGTAGAGATTCTGCTTGACATACTACGGATTGTGTTCCTATCAGCTCTGCTATCCTTCTATGGTCTCTTTGTTCTTCTTCGTAATATCAAGCAGAGACGTGCAGCAAAAGCCGAGAATGGCAGTACAGCGGAAAGGACAAGCCTCTTGAATGGAAGCGCGGAGAATGGTCATGCCATTGGCCAAGGCTACGGCAGCACAGCATCTGAACAGCCCAAGGAAGAGACCTCCGGATGGGTCAGGCCAGACACAATCCCGTCCAAGAGCTGGTGGGAGTATATCCGCGGTTATTCGTTGTTCTTCCCTTATCTTTGGCCCGCCAAATCTACCCGTTTACAGATCACTGTAGTCATTTGCTTCATCCTGGTCATGGTAGCCCGGGTCATCAATGTCCTAGTCCCATACCAGGTTGGCGTTATTACGGATATTCTTTCCGGAGAAAGGGGAGACTACCATGGCGTTCCTTGGAGTCCAATATGTCTGTATATCTTTTATCGAGTGCTTCAGGGTAGCAACGGGCTTTTAGGTGCTTTGAGAAGTACCCTTTGGGTACCGATCAGTCAATATTCCTACCAGGAACTCTCCACGGCCTCCTTTGAGCATGTACATGGCTTGAGTCTGGATTTTCACCTGGGCAAGAAGACCGGAGAAGTCCTCTCCGCTTTGAGTAAAGGCAACTCCATCAATACGTTCCTGGAACAAGTCACCTTCCAGGTGGTGCCCATGCTCGTTGATTTGGCTGTAGCCATAGGTTATTTTCTCATTGCATTTGACGCCTACTACGCCCTGGTTGTTGCTATTGTCACGTTTGCCTATCTATATCTTACAATCCGCTTAGCTCAATGGCGAGCAGAAATCCGGCGAGAGATGGTGAATTACAGCAGGCAAGAGGACGCTGTCAAGTGAGTATCTCCTATTGTTGTTCTGGCATAGAAACCACGAACTTTGCTCAACGTTACCTAGGAATGATTCTATGGTGTCCTACGAAACGGTGAAATACTTCAATGCGGAGCAGTACGAGTTTGGTCGCTATCGAGGTGCCGTGACAGACTACCAGAAAGCGGAATATAAAGTCTTGATCTCCTTGAACATCATGAACGTCTCGCAAAACATGGTCTTTACACTTGGACTGCTAGTTACCTGCTTCATAGCCGCTTACCAAGTCACAACCGGTCAGCGTAAAGTGGGTAAATTCGTCGCTCTCCTAACCTACATGGCTCAGCTTCAAGGGCCCCTGAACTTCTTCGGCACGTTCTATCGATCCATTCAGTCTGCCATGATCAATTCCGAACGCATGCTCGAGCTCTTCAAAGAACGTCCTACGGTAATCGACGAACCGCAAGCCACCGAGCTCCCATCCTGCCAAGGCGATATACGCTTCAACGACGTGAAATTCGCCTACGATCCTCGCAAACCGGCACTAGACGGTTTGGACTTCCGCTGTGCACCCGGCACCACCACTGCCCTTGTCGGAGAGTCAGGCGGCGGCAAATCCACAGTCTTCCGCCTTCTGTTCCGCTTCTATAACCTCGGCGACGGAAGCATCCAACTCGACGGCCACGACGTGAAAGACATCACCATCGACTCTCTCCGCCGGCACATAGGCGTCGTGCCGCAAGACACCGTCCTCTTCAACGAAACCCTCATGTACAACCTCAAATACGCCAGCCCCTCCGCCACCGACGAACAAGTCTACGAAGCCTGCCGCGCCGCCAGCATCCACGAGAAGATCCTGGGCTTCCCCGACGGCTACAACGCCCGCGTCGGCGAACGCGGGCTCAAGCTCTCCGGCGGCGAAAAGCAACGCGTCGCCATCGCCCGCACCATCCTCAAAGACCCACGCATCATCCTCCTGGACGAAGCCACCGCGGCTTTAGACAGCGAAACAGAGCAGCATATCCAGACCGCGCTTGCGACCCTCAGCCACGGTCGCACCACCCTCGTTATCGCCCACCGTCTCTCCACCATCACCACCGCCGACCAGATCCTGGTGCTGCACGCGGGCAGGGTCGCCGAGAGCGGCACGCACGAGGAGTTGTTGGCGCTGAGAGGCCGCTATGCGAGTATGTGGCGGAAACAGATCCGCGCGCAGAAGGCGGCCGAGGAGGCCAAGGTGCTGAGTGATCGCGCCGAGCAGCTGCGGAAGGAGTTGCAGGGCGACGAGAGCGCGAGCCAGAGCGATGAGGAGAGGACCGGGAAGTCGCGATCGGCGACGCCGGGGCCGCAGGATGAGTTAGGGCGTGGGGGCATGCCTCATGGGCATCCTTAATCGGGAGGGGAGGTGCTCAAATAGGGGGACGTGTTTGGAGTGAGATGAAGGAGACAGAACGTGCGTGCCTGTGAGTGAGCAATGATTTATGTATGAATCATTGGGCATCTGTGAGAGCTCGGGCTCTGGACACAGGGGTACGACAGAATGGCAAAAGGGCGGCAGTAATGTCTCGAGTATTCCGGTCTCGGTATGTCTAAGTCGATGGAGCGTGTGGATGCTAGGGACGTGAGTCAGCTGATGGCTTTTGGTGGGATGGTAGACTGTGCGGTGGTGTCTAGAATACATAATTCTTCGAGAATCAAAAGCATACCTTACCAACACAGACTTCTGTCGACGGGAGAATAGGGAGGGAGAGGCACGAGGAAGGTTACACGCAGATACAAGGGCGATAAACCTCGTACTCCTGTAATGCTTGCAACAACGCACTCCGGCAATCGATCACCCCATTGCATACGAAACTGGACAACAAGCTTCGTTGACGTTGTGCTACCTCGTATACTCCCTCTGCAGCCCCTTCGCAATCGTCGTCAACTGGATATTGCTCGTCCCCTCATAGATCGCCCCGATCTTGCTATCCCGAAACATCTTCTCCGCAATGCCCTCCCTCACAAACCCCATGCCACCCATCCACTCAATCGCCTGCCCACTCACCCTCCCCGCCACCTGCGACGCATATAGCTTCGCCATCGCCGCATCGCGCACAAAGTCCTCGCCTGCCTCCTTCTTGCGCGCCGCGTTGTAGACGAGCGCGCGGGCGGCGCAGATTTCGGTGTAGGCTTGGGCGAGCTGGTGCTGCATGCCCTGGAACTCGCCGACGAGCTGGCCGAATTGCTTGCGGTCTCTCCAGACGTACCTGGGGCGTGTGAGTTGTGATGCAGGGAGGGGGAGGTGCGGGAGCTTACTTGGCGGCGTTCTCCCAGGCGCCAAGGGCAAGACCGGTCATTTGCGCGGCGATGCCGATTCTGCCTTCGTTGAGGAGTCCGATGGCGTATTTATACCCCTGGCCTTCTTCGCCGAGCAGTTGATCCCTCGGGATGTCGACGTCGTCGAAGGTGACCACGCAGGTGCTGCTGGCTTTGATGCCGAGCTTCTTTTCCTTTTTCGAGATCGCGAAGCCCTTGGTGCCCTTTTCTACGACGAAGGCGGTGATGCCTTTGTACCCCTTGCTTGGGTCCAGGTTCGCGAACACGATGAAGAAGTTCGCCTCCAGAGAATTGGTGATCCACATCTTTGACCCGTTGATCCTGTAGCCATCCGCCGTCTTCTCCGCCTTGGTTTTCAGCGCGAAGGCATCGGATCCAGATGCGGGTTCTGACAGGCAGAAGGAGCCTACGGTCTCTGTAGCCAGCTTGGGCAGCCATTTCCGTTTCGACTCCGCGGTGCCGTATTTTAGGATGGCTGTGTTGACCAGAGTATTATGTACGTCGACCAGGACACTGACGCTCGGATCGACGCGTGCCAGCTCTTCGATGCCCACGATGCCTGCTGTGAAGTTCATCCCCGCACCGCCGTACTCTTCGGGTATCTCAATGCCCATGAGGCCTTGTTCGAAGAGCTGTTCCACGATTGCGGGGTCCATGTTCTCGGCTTCGTCCATCTCGCGGACTTTGGGTAGCATGACCTCTTGCGCGAACTTCGAAACGGATTCGGCCATGAGGGTTTCGGTCTCGGACATGTGCGTTATGGGTGTTGGGGGGAAGGAGGAGATGTCGACGACGTCGGCATTGCGTCGGCAAGCGGTCGTACATAGTGGACGGAGAGCACTGGTGATGTTAGTATGAACTATACATCTTGGAAGTCGACTGTGGGTACCGTCGAGGTGACTGTGAGGCAGGTCGCAAGGGGCGAGAAGTGGCTGCGCGGGTAAAGGGGCGTAAGGACTTCATAGAGGACGCCATGTCGCGGTATCGTTATCTCGTATTTCTTTCCGTCTTCCGGGAATGCAGTGAGGATTAAGGAGGAGGCTATCGTAAGACGTATTGAGCGTACATGTCCAGGAGTTCTCCCGTTCAGAGTTACTTCCGGTGGAGTCATTAACCTCGGCAGCGCTGTGCTCGCCCTAAGTGTCTAGCGTTGGCATGTGCAAAACAGATACACATAGCTTTGCCAGTGGTGTCAATCACAGAGGCCGGTCCCTGCTGTTAGAACTGTCAAGGTGGAGCAATTACTTCAGACGATTGTTCTGGAGAAGACTACAAGATCTTTGCCCGCTTGCTCCACGAATCGGATTGAGATACAAGAAATCTATCATTAGCACGCTTGTTTTTTGCATCGACATGAGGAATAATGCAAGTAAAGATCTTTCTCCCAGCTGTTGTGGTAGCGGCCTGATAAGTAGCACGCATTGTGAATATCTACTTGTATACAAGTGTAGAGCGGTGGTTGAGCTCAGCCACACTCAGCCACATTTGCCGACGTTACGTTGTGACATCGTGCATGAACAGCAAAAACTTCCAAAGCAGTCCCTCTTATGCTCCTTCCTCAGTTCGAGAATCTCCAACACCGCTATATAAACAAGAGGTCTGGAAGCATCCTCTCACGAACTCTCCGTCTTCTACGAGACAGAGCAATTTGAGAAATCGCTCCGATATTCCATCTTGATACCCCGCGCTGCCCCACCATCACCAAAATGGCCGCTGGACATAACGACCCTAAGCTGCTTTACAGCATAGGCAATATCACTGCCTATCATATTCAGAATGGAGAAGAGTCGCCTCTCAGCACTTCAGGCCCGCAGACCCTGTCGCTGTTGATGGTCCCTACCTCGTCGCCTTTTGCCGACCTGTCCAACACGGAGCCTCAGAGTGCAGCGCCAGAAGAGGACTTCTATCTCCACCTTCACCTACCACCCGAATTGGACCTCTCTCTTCCTGCTACAACCCAGATATACCATCAACCGCCGTGCAGCTATCTGATTCCGCGATGGGATCTGGGCCCGGAGAGCGGCGCCTTCACCAGAATCGAGTTTCCTAAGATAGGTACTGGACCAGGAAGAGTATCGCAAGAGGATATCGATACATTCGAGACCATCCTCGCTCAATGCACTGCTTTCTTGGAGCGCGCTGGTCCGCCCAGTGGGAAAGGCCATGGCTCGTATAATCCAGCGGGTTTCGCGCCTGGAGAAGGTTACATTGGCCATGGGATTGCGGGTTCGAAGCCCGGCCAGATCGTGCTTATCGACGAAGAGAATGGAAGCGTGGTTGGAGAGCTGAGCGAAGGGTTCAATGTGATCGAGGGCAAAGATGTAAAAGCAGGGTCAAAAAGTATGCCCTTGTTCACACCTTTAAAAGACAATACTGACTGGTATCAGATCCTGTGGAGATTGAACTGCCACAAGAGGGAGGAGGTAACCACATCAACGTGACAAATGCCTCGGACGAATATCTCAAGATGGCTAGGCATCCTGCTTACAAGGACTCCACCTTGGTGCAGAATGCTGCAACAGCTTCTCGCTTCATCGTCACGACGTCGGGATACTTGTCGAACGCAATGACTTCTGGCGCCAATACATTCGCAACCAAGACCAAACCAAATCCCAAGCCGATGACTTTCTCACCGACTACCCAGAATAGGGTTCGGAAGCTGAACAGTCTGACACAGGGGGCAGTCAACCTGTCGGCTAAGACTGTAGGCCAGGTCACAAGGCATGCTCAGAATGTTGGAGCGACAATGGCGCGGCGTGGCGAGCAGAAGAAGAAGGGGGTTGACAGAGATGGCAAGCCAATGGACAATTATAAACCGGGCCTGCTGAACAAGTCCATGATGGCATTTTCGACAGTTGCCGATGGTATAGACTACGCTTCCCGTAGTCTGCTCCAGTCCGGTTCCAGCGCAGCCACCACAATGGTTGGCCATCGATACGGGCAGGATGCAAGGAACGTTGCTGGGAGCCTGGCTGGGGGCGTCAAAAACGTCGGCCTTGTGTATGTGGACGCGGCTGGAGTCAGTCGTAGAGCCATTGTGAAGAGTGTTGCAAAGGTACGCTACTTAAGGTCACCGCTCCCATCCCTCTGCTAACGATCGACAAGGGTATGGTTGTGGGTAAAGCGCCCGGCGGTGGAGATCTTGTGGTCGGTGGCGGCGACGGAGGTGCAGTGCCTGTGGAGATCCTCCAAGATCCAAAAGCCGGGGTCGCAAACCAGGGCGTTGCGGGAATGGGAGAGCCCCCAGCCGGGCAGGTTGGCTTCGGCAACGCAGCCCCTCCCCCTTATGCAAGTGGTCTTGGAGAGCCTATAGGCGGACAGAGCGCCTTTGGACCTTCAGGGCAAGATCCATACGGCAAAAATTGACACTGCTGAGTAAGGTCTCCAGCTGTGTATCCGGGTTGGCTTTGTGGCAGGAGAGCAGATACTGGCCCTTTAGAAATTGTACTTGGTGGATGAAACTATGTAGCTTCTCGTGCAGATACTGCAATATCCTTTCAGTGCCTCAAAAATCCCGAGGAGTTCGTCGACATGACTTTGATCCGACTACACACCGCCATTATACATCTTGATTTCGGAACGAAGCGGAGCTTGCAATGGGTTGCTGCATTTTCATGCCCCAGCTTCTGATCATACCTGCAAATTTCCGATTGATTTGGGCTATCGGCGTCATCTATGTGCAGTCGATATAAACGTAAAACACGACCCGAACGACAACAAGAGTATTAGGGACCCAAGGCGTTTTGAAACCGGAAGCCAGCATTCGCGATGCGGGTGTGACCATCGGTAAGGGTTTCCAGGGTCGTACATTTGCGCCCCAGATAAGAGTTCCTGTAATCCATAATACATGTAATACACTAGCAGTGAGCGAGATGGTCTCAAGAAAGTGATCTCACCGTAATTGGCATACATCTTGTGCTGGCGTTGTGCACTCCTTATGGTCTCTTCAGATCAAAAATATCGTCCTAAGACGCCGGTCTGTGAGCAAGTGAGACGCTTTGATGTTTTGTTTCTTTAAATACTGATCTTTATTGGTCATTCAGTCCAATGCGGCTGCCGAGGAAGGGATAGACCACTTCTTGCCACCGCATGGAAGCCTTTTTATCTTTTCTGAAATGAGCCTCCTGAGAAGTACTCTGTGACCAAAACGACTGAGACAGAGATCATTGCCATTCCGACTACTCATTAGCCCCTTAGAAGATGACAGCGATCTTGATATAGGAGACAGGCCACGGACTCGATGACTTGCATACAATATGCGCGAGAGAGGCGAAGTGCCTCTTGAGTGCATGGGGGTTGCCCAACGCAGGAATCCCGCAGTTATCCATATGCAGACTGGATGAAACATGCTGATAGCCATCAAAGAGTGCCCGCTGAGTGATCCAACGTCGCGCGCCTGATGGAGCAGAATAAGAGATGGGCCAGAGCCAGTGAGCAAGACACGACCGCCGTTGACCGCCTGGGGAGCTGTTTCACTGGTTCGACACTGGAGAGCCACTGGGGCATGCGGCGGTAGGGCAGATGGAAAGCGCGTGGAAGCCATGCCACTTACTTTAGGCTCGCCCGTGGAAATGCTCCACGAGGTGGCTTAAATCTTGACCCTCCATGAATCTCCGACTTCACATGCAAGAGTGATTTGTCTAGATAAGGTACTTTGGCAGACGCAAAAGAAGTCAAAAGTTCGAGAGTTTGAGCAGTCGCAAGCCACGTCTCCTCTTTATTATTACTTCTACCCACGATATCGATTCATTGAAGGCGCGAGTCCCAGTCGGGCCTAGCAGCACTAGCGCGGTAAACGAAATTGGCTGAACTCGAAGTCGGCACCAGCGACTCTCGACTTGGGAGAGCGTCGAGACAACACACCATCTAAGACCCTCGAACGCCATTCCCACTCCTCCCCAGGCCAGGCCGCCCTACAGACGGCTTCTCGAGGCCTTCGACGACGGCAATCATATCCAGTGACTGCTTATCACTGTCATTCCCCACCGTCGTAGTCACTCCTTCACCCACGCTCCTTTAGCCAGCTCGTTGACCTTCTTGGGGGCGAGCTTGCTTGGTCGTCTTCATTGAATGCAATCCATTGTTAGTCTGGTCGTTCAGGAAGAAGCACGTTCGCCATCAGCTACGCGGTTCGTTGCACAGCGTGCTGTTTCATCTTCACCCATACTCGGAGCTGATATAGATTGCAATGCAGCTCTAGCCAATTGTTTCCCTACCGCTGCAGCACCCCAACAAGCCTGCAATCTAGCCCTCTGCGCATCCAACCACGGCTTTCGAGCCTGCTGCATCAATCTTGCGCCCTTAATCTGACGTTGCTGTGACACTGATTTACATATCGTGGAGGACCCCCGCCGCACACCTTGACACCTTGGGCCACGAAGCAATTGATACGCCATTGCTGGATATTGCACGAGACGAGAGGTCTCGGTTGAACTCAAAAGATCGGGTTCGGATTGTCGCTGTCTATTTGCTAAGCCTGGGCGCGTCCGTAATACCTACCGAGCTTGATACGAGCCGGAATTGCTCTTGGTCACGGTAGTGTCGAGGGCAACGGGCTAGTACCACCTTTGCTTCCCCAAGATGCAAGTCGCGCCGCAGCAGAGTCAACCGCCGGTGTCGTCAACTGCTTACACAACAGATTCACCTTCATCTTCCCGACGTCAGTATGCGCAACAATCTCCGCAACCGGCGGAAACCAACCGCGTACCAGCAAATACAAGGACAGCGACATCTCCACCAGCATCCCGTCGTCCTTCGAGAAGACCAAGTGGCAATGCAAGTCAAACTACTCCCCCACAACCGCAATACCAGTCACCTGGCGGATCATACCCTTCTTCCTCAAGTACACCTCGGGGGCAGGACATACCAAACACAACCCGCGCATCACCAATGGCATCAACAAGCGCTCCCTCCCCCCCCTACCAACAGTCCAGGAGGGACCAACGCGCTCAGCAAGAACTGTCTACTGGGCCACCGATACCACCACCGCCTCGGACGTCTTCCTCTCAGAGAAGTCGAACCGCGAATTTGCCTTCCGCTGCCTTGACTGATAGGATAGTACCAACCCAATATGCCAATGCAACAGAGGACCGACCGCACTCGTCTCGTGGGCCTCAGACGGAAAATGTACGATTAGTCAATGATCGGGATCGAGGATATGCCGAGGATCCTCCACTGGCGGGCGAACCGGAGCCCACAAATGACGCAACAACTGCAGTTGCAGCTGCCGCTCGGGCAAGACGAAGAGGACCTATATCACCCGAGATGCCCCAAAGAGCTCGAAGTCATCGAGAGCCTGGAGCTCAACAGCCGCCCAGTGCCGTTCAAAGCCGATCCGTGTCGAACGTAGCAACGGCCACGTCTCCTGCAAAGCCTGTAAAAGAAGAGGGCCAAGTTATAAATCGCGTAGTGGTCACAGACCCTCAGATTGATATAGCGCGCGAGCAGGAACGGCAAGCGGAAGCGGTACCGATCCAAGACACTGCTAGAAGCGCAAATGTTGCTAGTAGCGAAGGCGCCACTGTTCAACGACGGCAGGATCATTCAGCCAGCGCCAGTCGACGGAAGGAGACGAAATTCGGCGAGTATGTACTCGGGCAGACGTTGGGTGAGGGAGAGTTCGGCAAAGTCAAGTTGGGCTGGAAGAAGGATGGAAGCGTCCAGGTGGCTATCAAGTTGATCCGTCTGGAAGCTCTAGGCTCGAACCAGAGCAGACTGCCCAAGATCCGTCGGGAGATATCTATCCTTCGAGAATTATCCCATCCCAATATTGTCCGTCTTCATGAGATGGTCGAAACAAAGGCGGTCATTGGCATCATCTTGGAATACGCTTCTGGGGGGGAGCTGTTCGATTACATTTTGAATCAGCGCTACTTGAAGGACAACTCGGCTAGGAGGCTGTTCGCACAGCTGGTTTCGGGAGTCGGCTACCTACACAAGAAGGGCATTGTCCACCGAGACCTCAAGCTCGAAAATCTGTTGCTTGACCGGAACCGAAATATCATCATAACGGACTTTGGCTTCGCCAATAATTTTGATCCACGGGACGAACTTCCTGAGGACATCGACCTAAGTGATCGTAATTATCTGAAGAAAATGGGGTTGGACCAGGTAAAGAATGGTAGTCGCAGAGGTGATCTAATGCAAACGAGTTGTGGAAGTCCATGTTATGCAGCGCCGGAATTGGTCGTGACAGACTCTCTGTACACTGGGAGGAAGGTGGATGTCTGGAGCTGCGGTGTGATTTTGGTAGGTGTCCAATTCGGAACGTTGGGGTACTGTTTGACTGACACTCCACCCAGTATGCCATGCTTGCTGGCTATTTGCCATTCGACGATGATCCAGCTAATCCCGAGGGCGACAACATCAATTTACTGTACAAGTATATCGTTTCGACACCTCTTACCTTCCCCGAATACGTCACGCCGCATGCTCGAGACTTGTTACGAAGGATTCTTGTACCTAACCCGCGAAACAGAGCGGACTTGTTCGAAGTTGCCAGACATAGCTGGTTGAGTGACTATGCACATGTTGTTTCGCATGTAACAAGCAGCACAACGACTGTTGGTGAGATCGCCAATACCACGGTCACTGCAGGTATGCTTTACATTATCCCTGGAGTCTCATCAGCGAAACCGTCTGGGGCTCTGCCAATCTATCCTCTTGTCATTAAGTGTTTGATCGCTGACTCGGACATAGATCAACACGATGCGCCCTTACTCACAAGAAGCGCATCGGTACGAGAACCGTCAAAGGCAAATCCGACCAATATGTCTCCTGTGGGTGGATTGAGCCATCAAGGTAGGATTGATCCTGAGGTGCCCACGGAGAAAACGAAGAGCACGCGGGACCCAAAGCGTAGGACTGTGCAAGTCGAGTACGTTGCTCCTCAGTCACAGACAACTAGAGGAGAGACATCACCCACAGCTCCTTCGCCGGCCATGATGACTCAGTCTCCTATCGCTGCGTCTGGTGGTCCGAAAATAACTCGGGCAAGGGATGGTACTGAGGGTCTAGAGGGTATCTCGCGACAGTCAATCTCTGCCACAGCAAATTCGAAACCTGTACCACAAGATCCATCAATCGCACAGCATCAGCGGCAAGATCGTGCCTACTATGGACAGCCAAGTACTGTTCAGCCGCAACAACGCCCCAGCGGCACGCAGCAGGCGATGGCACCCCCGAGCAGACCACCCAAAGATCTTCCGCGATCGGTATCGGATTCGACCAGCGCGTTCGCGCCAATGTCCTCCACAATGACCGGAAGGCCAGCAACAGGCGGTTCAATGTCAAGTGGGGCAGGCAGATTACCCTCTCGTGGCAATTCTTACAGTCAACCACTGGCTCCAACTGTTGCCGTTACCACTGCTCAGGGCAGACTTGCGCAGCCAAAGAATGGGAAGCAATACAATATCTCAGCACCTATGCCTCAGTCAGAACCGTATTATCCGGAGCAATCAATCGGGCGCCCCAGTACCCAGCAGTATACCCCTGCTTCGCCTCCGCCAGCGCAACGAGATCAGCAGCGAGGGCACAAGCGATCGAACACGCTGGGCAATCTCCTGGGCAGATCCGGGTCCGTCTTCGGTGGTCGGCCAGCTTCGCAGTCAAAACCAGAACAGAGGCCGCAACAAGAAAAACGCTATCCGCCCACGAGTATGAAGGCGCCTATGCCGTCCGACAGCCCTCGACTATCGACAGACTCTCGTCGCCCATCGTTCGGCTTTGGGCGGAAGACCAGCGATCTACGTAAGAACAGCGATGTCTCAAAGCAAGAGAAACCCAGGAGATTCTCGCTTCTGCCCGCATCCTTTTCCTTCAAGGGTCTTACAGGAGGTGCGAAGGATCAGTTCTCGGACACTGCGTTGGCCACTTCAGAACAACGGCCTATAACCATTCCACAGGCACCACCAAGCCGAGGCCAGCCTCGACCTGAGCCCCCGGCTTACAGTCGGGGACAAAGCCAATCGAACGATTACCGGAATGAATCAGGAGCAGCAACCGGCTACGATGGTCAGCGCGATAGCGATGGTCCGCAAACGAGGAGGAATAATAATACTTCATCGCGTGGGGTTTCCCAGATACAGCAGGGCTACTACAACGACTCCCAAACCGCTACTCAAACAGAAGCCCTCGGTCCGCCACGACCCTCGCAAGGACAGTCCTACCTGCTTGGGGAGTCTGGTTCCCCATCCGAGTCCGAGATCTCAGTCAACGCCGCTCAGCGGCGGCCCATGTACCCGCCAGGATTCAACAGTTACGAAGACGACGCTCGGCAATCGATGCAGCAGAGCCGCAATCCTCGCGGCGCATCCGTGTTGCAGAAGAATAACCGGAAGTTCGCCGACGCGTACGAACAGGATCAGGAGCCGGGCTACGGCGGTGGGGGACGCAATGCGGGGTCCTCTGGAGCGGCAAAGCGAGTCATGGATTTCTTCCGTAGGCGTGGCAAGGCCAGGGCGGGAGATGATCGTGTGTAGGAAGCTGGCCGCTTGCGACTCTGACTTGGGCCGTTATATCTGGGGCATAGGGCATGCATACTTTACGCTGGAATACCCCCCAACCTTCTAAAGTGGACCGGCCGGGCATTTTCTGGATAGACACAATTAGGGTCTGATTGCTGTACATTTACCGGCGTCAAAAGGCCGGACTTTGCGGGGGAAAGGGGCCATGCGGCAAGGAGTTCCGGCACGGCGCTCGAGTAGGAACATGGTTTTATAGGCAGCACTCTTTGAAGAAAAAGCGGTTTTTTCATGGCATTGGGCGCTTAGACTAGGTTCTATGTTGGAGGCTGCGTGGGGGGGAGGGCAGAGTAGGGTATTGTAATGCGTGGCAGCAAACATACAGATTAGATTCAAGTGTTCTGAGCAGATTTTTTTGTGCAGTGTGTGCTTGAGGTGGGGGGGGGGGGCATGTGGATCGAGTTGAGTTGTTAAGTGAGTATTCTATGGGTTTCTAGTTCTATTCCGAGCGCCACAGAGCCTGGAGTTTTGGGGGAAAGATTTATGATAACATCTCATCCGGTTGAAAGCATATGTCTAGAGGATTCGGCGATCGGAGCTCGGATGCTGCGTCTTAGCTGGCGGAGATGTTCGTGAAGTAGTTCTACGGTAAGGCTCTCCTCCAATTGGCAGCACGTCTTTGGAAGATCCAGCATTCGGACCTCGTACACAGTGTCTTCGCTTTCTGTAACCCATTTTCCCCGCGCTCACAAACGGTCTGCAATCTCGACCGTGGGCTGCGAATGCAGTTCCGGCGGCTGCCTCTCCCAAGGATGGAGCTCATGCGGTCCGGGAAGCTGGCTCTTGGTATTCTCACACGCTAGGACCGAGCTTTGGTGGTCGAAGGACGACTGCAGGTCTTGAAGCTGCTGCGATGGAGCTGGAGCTGGAGCTGGAGCTGGAGCTGGAGCTGGAAGAGGTGGTGGATGTAGGTTGCGAGATGTTGGCCGCGGAACCGGCGTTAACGCTGAAGCTGCCGAAGCCTCCAGACGCCGACGTGTTGAAATTCGTGATGCCGCAGCATCCGTTCGGTGGGGCATGGCCCTCCACGGCACCACAGCAGAAATGGGTGGTATATAACCCTGGGGGGTTGGGGCACGGGTAGAGATTGCTAGAACTTTTGGTAGCGACTTCTCCTTATCAGCAGGTTCTTTCGATTGAAGGGTCGAGTTGAAGGAATTCGGTCCCAATGCCATTGTGTTGCTGAGGCTAGGGACGTGCAGGCTGCGTACCTTTTTGACAATGCTGGGCGCACGCTGGCGCCGCCCAGTTTGGATCTGTACATCCTCCGCGATACATGTATCCGGCGTTGCCGTAGCAGAGTCCAGTCGTTGAGCAGCCATCTCCTATTGCGCAGCAGGCACTGTGAGGCCCATTCTCGGGATCACAGGGGACGTAGTTGGCTTCCACTGATCCATTGGGGTAAAAACAGTCAAGACCCATGGCAGGAAGCACAAGACGAAAAGCCAAGAGAGCAGCTAATGACGTTGTAGTTGAAAAGTGCATGATGGCTAAGTATATTGTGGATGAGAAGCAGGATAATGAGCGTGCTGTGCGGATGGGGAAAGCGACAAAGGATAAATGGAAAGTATTGGAGAAGCACAGCATATACCTTAATGAAAGGATGAGTGGCCTGAGGTTTTTTTTGCAAGCTTTGCCCCTTTTCTCGGACTTTTTCTTTGGCCTCGCGCGTTGTGAGTTTGATGTCTCATTCAGCGCCAGTGGCAGATATGGTTCGATACCGACACAGCCGTCCTTCTACTTGAAATGTGGCACTCATGGATTCTCTCTGAGGCCGACGAAGACCCCTAGGCCATGAGGTAGGCAAAAAAGAAATGAGATTGAGGTAATTGCCCAGAATATAAAGCACGATGATCTCTACCTCTATTACAAAAAGGATAGGACATCCCACCGTCACGTTGTTCGCTCAAAGTCGTTTGAACAAATGTTGCCAGCTTCTAGACTGTTGATCCAGAAGGTTCAATCTCCACGGATCGCCTCGTTGCCTTAAAAGCAGGAAAGTGTCTTCAATCTAGACGCGGCCAGAGGAACGTACTGCCTGCTATGCTTTGGCCTCTGGCGACGAGTTTGACGACGTATTGGGAACTCGTAGCCAGTGTTACTCGGAGGGTTTAACATCTGTGACCAAAGAGTACTCCATATCTTGGCTCCCAGCTCAAGACGGGCATCATCTGCCTTGATGTTTGATCACTAGATCATAACTGCAATTCCTGTGTATCCCACTGGAACAACCTCAAGATTCAGTAGAAGTATCGAGAGGATCATCTTGTATCTAAAACGGACAAGATGAAGCAAGGACAGCTCAAATACAAACAGCGACAAGGAGTCGACGACAGCAACATGAATACGAGGTCACGCAGATGGAGCTCCTTAGAGTCTTGGCATCCCACTGCAACTCGAACGTTAACCCTGGAGCAACCCTGTTTAGCGCTCGGTCGAACTTGGATCATGGTGACCCTGCCACTTTGCACCAGGATCTTATGACAAACAGTCAGGTCAATGCTACTGATAGAATCTAAGGTAATCCAGGCTTCTGCTACAGTACTTTTAGGTACGGTCAAGTAAATGCCGCAGGGCAAGCCATTGTCCCCGTTATTTCCCCGCATCTAATGCAGGCAAAGTATCCGTGGCATTGTGACCGGGCGGGATGTAACATCGACTACCTCAGGTCCGTCAAGCTTGGACCCAGATTTCTGGTCGGGGAGGACTATGCTTCATCGAATCAGCACTCACTGCAACAATCAAACTATCCCAATTGCGTGCCTAGAGCTTACAGAAAGCTCCAAGGCTGTATCCGCCCTCGTGCAGATCTCGCCGACTTTCGACAAATCGTCATCATGTCAACCCCCTCAACCCTTGCCTCCAATATGTTTGGTTCACGTGGCCACCAAGAAAGTACAATACTCCGCGTTCCTTGCCCGCTATGACCAGGTACATTAAGAGCTGTTCGGGTATTGCTTCCCCAACGCCTTACCTAATGTCGCTACCTGGCTTTCAATGCTTTGTACGCACCTCGATGATCCTGGCCGAAGTCAATTAGGAGCGGGGATACAAAAGGTAAGATGGAGAAGCTGCTCAAAGACTTTTGGTCCGTTCTCCCCGATCTATAAACGCCTCCAATATCGTTCAAAGCTGCGATATTGCTCCCTGGTTGCGTTGCTGGTCTGTAGCTCTATCCTCTGCCTCTGCGGTCCACTCTTTACACTCGCGCTGTGGGTTGATTACGATGTTTCATTCTCCGTCCTCTGTTTCTAATACCCTCCTCTTCCTTCTCCTTCAGTGTGCTCAGCGGTCTTGCGCTCAGAGCCCCAATGTTGACACCACCACACCCGGATCCGGTGGCCAGACCGTCATCGGAGCTACAACAGGAGCAGTTCCACCTTCTGTGACAAGCTCCCCTGTTGCAATTGTCAGTGGTACGGCATCGACCTTTAGACCCATATTTACTGTGCCCGCGGCTGCCGACGAAGGGGCGACCTTGATACCCAACATAAAGGACCCTCAAGCAATCGATGCCCAAAACGTTTGTCCAGGCTATTCTGCCTCAGGCGTGGTTCGCTCCGACTACGGGCTTTCAGCAACTTTGTCACTGGCTGGACCAGCTTGCAATGTTTACGGCACCGATATCGAAACCCTCAACCTCACCGTGGAGTACCAGTCTGCAGACCGTCTCTCTATCAAGATTGTCCCTGCAATCATCGATGCTTCGAATATTTCGCAGTATATCCTGCCAGACCGCCTTGTTCATCAGCCTACAAGGGACGCAGACGCGGACATGACGAGCTTGACCAGCAATCTCATGTTCGTCTGGAGCAATAAGCCCACATTCTCCTTTAGCATCTTCCGAAAATCGACTGGTGACACTCTGTTCTCGACCGAGGGAACAAAACTAGTTTTCGAAAACCAATTCATCGAATTCGCAAGCCCTTTGCCTGAGAATTATAATCTATATGGGCTTGGCGAGACCATTCATGGCTTGAGATTGGGCAATAATTTTACCAAGACAATCTATGCCGCAGATGTCGGCGATCCAATTGACCAGTAAGTGCAGCCTCCCAGCTGGTGCTAGTGACGTACAATTTTTATCGGGATTGATTGCTCGAAGCCCCATGCTGTTTTGAATTTACAAGCTGACTCTTGCAAGGAACATCTATGGCTCCCAACCTTTCTACCTGGATACCAGATATTACGAGTCAGATTCAAACGGTCACCTGACGTTGGTAACCTCGAATGCTACGAATGCGACGTCCGACTATGTTTCGTACTCACACGGCGTCTACCACCGGAATGCTCATGGCCAAGAAATACTTCTACGACCAACGAACATCACTTGGCGACTGCTAGGAGGTAGCATCGATCTATACGTATATGCAGGACCAACGCAGGTAGACGTAACATCGTCTTGGCAAAAGAGTGCCATTGGCCTTCCGGCCATGCAGCAGTATTTCACGTTTGGTTACCACCAGTGTCGTTGGGGCTATGCGAACTGGTCGGTGGTGCAGGAAGTGGTTAATAATTATCAGCGATTCGGTATTCCACTCGAAAATATATGGTGCGTCTTCCATCATGCTGTTTGGACCAGACTATCCAATTAATCATGGATCAGGACTGATATTGATTACATGAACCAATATCGAGACTTTGACAACGATCCTATTCGGTTCAGCTACACGGAAGGGAAGACTTTTCTCTCGAACTTGCACGCCAGTGGCCGTCATTATATTCCCATCATCGATTCAGCTATCTATGTGCCAAATCCTCGGAATGCTAGTGACAAGTATGTTTCCCTTTCCTCCCAGGGAGAATGTCTGACGCTAATTCATCGGTTAGCTATACCACATTCAATAACGGCAATGACACCGGATCATTCATGCTTAACCCTGATGGCAGCATATACATTGGTGAAGTCTGGCCTGGCTACACTGTCTTTCCGGACTGGATTAGTGAGGGTGCTGGACCTTGGTGGACTGGCGAGATGACCAACTGGCATTCAAAACTCTCCTTTGACGGTGCTTGGATCGACATGAACGAAGTATCTTCTTTCTGTATCGGGTCGTGTGGTTCACAGAATATCACAATGAACCCTGTCCATCCTGGGTTTCAGCTCCCTGGAGAACCAGGCAGTGTACGTGTTTGTGCGAGATAGATAGACTCAAAATCTAACCGCCAGCAGGTTATCTACAGCTATCCCGAAGGATTTAATCTCACAAATGCCACCGAGGCTTCGACTGCCTCTTCTCTGGCCTTCGTCCAATCCGCGTCAACCTCCTCCGCCAGTGCATCATCGTCAACCTCCTATCTACGTACTACCCCTAACCCCGGCGTTCGCAATATAAACTACCCACCGTATGTGATCAACAACGTTCAAGGCGAGCTCGCTTCCCATGCTGTATCACCAAATGCTACACATCATGATGGCACGCAAGAGTACGATGTCCACAATCTCTTTGGCCACCAGATCCTCAACGCCACATACAATGCTCTTCTGTCTGCTATCCCCGGCAAACGGCCCTTTATTATTGGGCGCTCGACTTTCTCTGGCTCCGGTAAATGGGCTGGTCACTGGGGCGGCGATAACACGAGCCTCTTCGCATATATGTTCTTCAGCATTCCGCAGGCCCTAACATTCAGTCTCTTCGGCATCCCTATGTTCGGCGTTGACACCTGCGGCTTCAATGGCAACACTGACGAAGAGCTCTGCAACCGCTGGATGCAGCTCTCGGCCTTCTTCCCCTTCTATAGGAATCACAATACTCTCACCGCCAACCCTCAAGAAGCATATGTCTGGTCTTCCGTTGTCGACGCCAGTAAAACCGCAATGAACATCCGCTACCAGCTTCTTCCATACATGTACACCCTCTTCTATCTCGCCCACAATACCGGTAGTACCGTCATGCGCGCTCTAGCCTGGGAATTTCCTAACGACCCCTCGCTCGCGGCCGCAGACCGGCAGTTCTTCCTTGGGCCGGCGATCTTGGTAACGCCTGTCCTTGACCAAGGTGTAGGTTATCTTCTTCGGAGCTCCTTTACCCACTTTCGAACGTTTCAAGAGCGTTGAGACGTGTTTCGCGAGCATTCGTTCGAAATACATGCTTTATGTCTCGATCCATTTAACCCAAGATGGAATGCTGACTTCGAAATCATATAGGCTACATCCGTTGACGGCGTCTTCCCTGGCGTCGGCAGAGGGGAGGTTTACTACGACTGGTATAGCCAAGCTGCAGTCCATGCTTCTCCAGGGCAGAATGTCACTATCCCGGCTCCCCTAGGCCATATCCCCGTTTACATTCGCGGCGGCAACGTTGTGCCGATCCAAGAACCCGCGCTCACAACACGCGATGCGCGGCACAATCCGTGGGGTTTGCTCGCTGCTCTTTCCCCTGAAGGTACGGCAAGTGGATCGCTATATATCGACGATGGCGAAAGTTTGGTGCAGAACGCCACCCTATATGTAGAATTCACAGCCTCGAAGAATGCGCTCTACGCGTCCGCGAGAGGTGCGTATACAGATAGTAATCCGCTTGCGAATGTCACTGTCATGGGTGTGGAGCGCGCGCCCAAGGATGTGACGCTTAATGGCGTAGCGGTTCTCACAAAGAACTACAATGTTTCCAGTCAGGTGCTTAGTGTGACGGGGTTGAGCAACGCAACGCATGGGGGCGCTTGGAGTAATGACTGGGTGTTGAGGTGGGGGTGAAAGGGGGTTCGAAAAGATTCTGAAAAATCCGAACATAAGGTAGTTACTTCAGTACTCAGAATTGACGCTTATTCGGCCTCAGCGCAGAAGGTGTCTGTTTTTCTTTTGTAGATTTTTGATTCCTTGCCTACGAGTATGGCGGATTCTCTGGCCGAGGGCGCTGACTTGGACCTTCACAGTCCACCACGTATTCCGGAGAGAATCCATGCCATATGGTCTGAGTATTGAAGCAAATAACGTACGTGTGGTCCGTGTTCATGCGCCGGCAAGAATGGGCACACAATGGTGATACGTTTTGACTGCTTGCCTAGGGGCGTCCCTGGTCAATCCGCCCATGGTAATTCCGTTAACAGGTGTTTCCAGATCACCAAGGATCAAGAGTTCCCTGGAGAGCGCACATTGCCGGTAAGTGCCATGGGGAAAAGCACTGATTCATGAACAGTTATCGTAGCTAATTGGACACACGACGTAGGATAACTCGAAATAGACACTTGCTCTTACTCCTTCTCCAGCACCCTTTCCTTCGCAAATCCGGGTCTTCTGCTTCTTTGAGATTAGCTTAAGCGGTAATGTAGAAGGTAGTTTTACTGAATTGTGCATTCACATACCCGCACATTGCTCTACTTCATAGCTCTTTATGGAGAGTCTGTTTTCTACTACGGCCCTGACTGCCCTTACATCACCCTCATCATCACCCTACATACATTGTTAGCGAGACAAAAGTCGACCTTCACTGGAGTGAATTCACCTCCACATGTAGATGGACTGGCCAAGTGCCTCCTTCATTGCCGGCGAAGACTCTTCGCACCGTCACCTTGCCTTCACTTACGATGCTGTCTGACCGCATGTTCGGCACTATCCACTGCTCCACGGTCGCTAATCTGAATCAGCCACCTGAAATTCGCGGCTACAGAGGTGCGCTATACCGTGAAATTGGTCAAGAGGTATTTTTCGCCAGTGGAAAGTTCCTAGGTATACCTAAGCTAAGGTGTATACTACAGGTCTCTTAGTGGGCAGACTCACGCATGGCGAATTTGAGCTTCGCCATGATCACGTTTCCAGGCCAGACCTCGCTCCAACTAACCGCCAGCTCTCCTTTCTCTTCGTCGAAGAGCCAGGTGTGTGGATAGATGCAATACCGTGGGGATTGGTATTCAATGATTGCCTTGGCTGTGGTCACAGGGATGAACTCCCACGGCCCTTCTAGGCTGCCTGCAGCTCCTACCATGACAAGGCTGTCTCGCCAACAGGTACACCCGACGGTGACCCACGGCTTGTCCTTTCCGAAGAGGCTTGATTTGAAGACGGCACCTTGCTGCATACCGTACATCACAGGCTTTGAGCTGAATATATTCTCGACGTACTCGACACCGTTCCAGAACTGATATTTGGTCCGAGCATGAGGATAATCCATTGGGACTCGTGCCAGGAGAGTGTTCTTCTTATACGTTCCATATAGATAGATGAAGCCATCCTCGAGGAGTACCGAGAAGGCCCCGAAACGTGGTTCCTCTGGATCGAAAAGCATGTCGTAACCACCCAGGTTTCCGAGAATCGTACTATTCATGCGTTCGACGTGGAGACGTCCGGTGTGCTTGTCAATGCATATGCGTGCGAGACCGACTCCATCTAAGAAATGCGCAATTAGCAAAGCCCATAAAAACATCGCAATGCGAGGGACTAGACAAGCTCTAAAGGTAATCCAGATGGCTAAAAGTAGGAGCAAGGTTTTGTTTTACACTTACAGTACTGCACTTCACTCTCGCCTCTATACACCGACTTCTCATACCAGAACCATCCCAATCCTGGGCGTGTCTCAACAACACCGCCGAAGCACCACAAGCACACTCGAAATCTCTCCCTCAATGGGAGTACAGTCGCCTCGATGTCTCTCTCTTCTCGGTTCAAGGGAATGAACCAGTCGACCCATGCGTCGGGCTTCGCGCCCAGGTAGTGAGTAACAAGGGGTTCAACCTTGGATACCTTTGACACCGAATTGCACTGAATCCCTGTGTACTCGTTCTCGTATGCCTTTGCACAGAAGGTGTCCCCGAAGATGTAGTAGCAGCGACCTCCGATGACGATGGAGCGACCGATATCGCGAGATTTGACTCGGTCGTCAGCGCCTTTGACGTAGCCGAGAATCTGTACAGATTCGACTTTTGGTGGGTAGACAGCATGATGCTCGACACCTTCGGTCTTCATAGACGTGCCTTCTTCAGGGGCATTACCAGGTGGGTTGGAAGTCATCTTCTCCTGTTTCAACTCCTACTACCGTTAGCTTGTGAAGCAGTCGTTTCGCTGAGCACCAACCTTAGGGCTTAGATTCAACAACCTTTGAAGCGTCTACTGACTGCTGGCCAAGCTACTGCAGATACTGCTTCTTAAGCTCCTGAGAAAAAGCTAAGATCCAGTGTTCTTGATCATCTGAACACAGCATACAGAAGCAACATCTTCATAATTGTACCCATTGATGTCAAGGCACGAAGATGAAAGCCAGAAGAGTGGGGGAGGGTGATGATCAAGAGGGTGCATTGGACGTTTACTTCACATTCACAGACTTGCATCGCTGTGGAGACAAACCATACTTCACTTCAACGCGGTACACAAGCCTAAGAGTGAAGTTACTCTTGTGCAGGAAACCCTCCAACAAAATCTGATAGGGTGATCACTACGATCACCACCCCCAAGCATTTAAGGTGTCTGTGTTAAGTGCTCTGGAGGCGCGTCCACAGGTATACGCGAGTTTCCATGAGATGTTTACTCCTGTTACAACTGGGTATTTAGTACTGGAACCTGATTTGACTTAGGATATATCCCATCAGCAACTGAATGCACACTCCAATATAAGAAATCCCTTGTGCATCCGAGATCACCAGCAATCAACACAAAAGACTAGAATGGTATTGTCCAAGAGTTAGTAACAACACCAAGGAGGTTGTGAACACAACACCACCCAACATCACAAGGCCTCTTCACCTTCCATACACAGCCACCTATCCCATCAAACAGTTCGTCTCAGCTTTCTACGATGGCAACCAACAGCAAGATAGAGAGCATGCCAACAGAGCTGAAAATCGCCCTTCTCGAACAAGTATCGGACATACACTCTCTATCAGCCCTGATCCATGCGTCCCCTATCTTCCACGCCGTCTATCTAGCAAATCGAGAAGACATCCTCACGAAGACCACTCTTCAGGAAATGAGCACAAAGGACCAATCGCTAAACATCAACGAGCTTATGAAATCTGCTGTGGTCTGCCACTTAGGCACCAAAAACGGAAAGCTCAACCCAAATGTCGAACCCGCGATTATAGCATGTCAAGCTCAAGCCAACACCACAACCGACATCAAACTCACCGTCGACCATTGCATCGCCTTGCGCACCTTACGCTTCTACTACGGCTGGCAGATCGCAGAAAGGCAGGAGTCGGAGCCTGATCAACGTCTACTGATCGCATGCAACAAGACAGCAACGCGCGAAGAATGGTCAGACCAATTACGGGCCTGCATCGTGCATTTCCTTGTCCTCGGAGACTATGACCCACGTGAGGTCGTCTTTTCCCGCTCTTGGAGTGCATGGATAGGGACTGCCCTCGAGGCATGGTTCGATGCACTGTTTTTCCGAATTATCCAGCCGCTACGAGTGGGTCGGGTCTGGATTTCCGGGGACGGGGTACCGGTGACGGCATAGGAGAGCCAGTCAGGCGTGGTTCTAAGACCTTGAGATGCTGGATAGCATGTCCATCCGCATTCCGTTCGGAGGGCCATGACAGGGTCCTTGCCTTCGCGGCTGCAACAAAATAGAAGGGCTTTGCACTGCTGAACAGAAAATCACACAGACCTGCAAAACACATGATACACAATTCTATCTGCTACTCTGCCCCGTCTTCCCCTCTCCCCTCCTCCCCAGCCAACGTCCTGAACCCCTGCAGTAAATCCTTCCTCAAATCTCCCCAGTCCTCCAACCCCACACTCACCCTCAGCACCCTATGATCCACACTCTCATCCGTCATCGCCCGCCACTCCACCAAGCTCTCCACGCCCCCCAAACTCGTCGCATGCGCAAACAGCTCCAAGCAGCTCGGCAACCGTCGCGCCAACCCCCCATCCCGCATCCAGATCGCAAACACCGGCCCAAAGCCCACCGGCATCTGCCTCCTCAACCAGGCCATATCCCCCTCCTGCAAACTCGCATGCTGCACCCTTTCCACCACCCTCCTTACCACCTCCCCTTCCTTCCCTCCCTCCCCCCCAGCCACACACCCCGCCAACCACGCCACCAGTCTACCCGCGCTCTCACTCTGCCTCCGCACCCTGAGCTCCAGCGTCCTCAGGCTCCGCACCCCCAACCAGCCCTCCAACCCCCCCATCACACTCCCTAGAAACACCCTCTCCGCCACCAGCCCCTTAACCCACTCCCTCCGCCC
>JAABUS010003013.1_pt1 | contig 29023 bp, 5 predicted proteins | sample 5560161 | NCBI WGS metagenome assembly JAABUS01 (sample SAMN10711885, study PRJNA513376) | rock metagenome | isolation source: Antarctica rocks | place: Antarctica: Victoria Land, Trio Nunatak nord | collected 2016-01-04
TAACTTTAACTTAAAAATCTTGGCGCCAAGATTTACCAAGGCTGCAAAATGCGCATTTTGCACCGATTAAGTAACGATTTTATAGAACTGTTTTTCCGGACTTACCGATGAATATTTATATAAACGGACTTCCAATTTCTTCTATTAAATTTTAGGAATTATTTATCGAAATTTTTAAATTCCTCGTCGATAGTCGTTCGTAGATTTAGATTCTGTATATTATTAAATAAATAATTAACTAGTTAATAAATAAATAAATTAATAAATTAATAACTAAATAAAGAAAAAATTTATTAGAGTATTTTAAATAAATTTTGTTTCTAATCATTATCGAATTTCCTATATATAAGAATATATATAAACGATAGTAGGATATTTATCGGCTTAAAGTTAACTCGAAGTTTTTATAAAAATCTTAAAAATATCGAGATAATCGTTTAAGAATTCGAGATCTTCGTTCGAAAATAAAAGTTAATCTTTATTTTTAATATTATCCGATATATTAATAAAGTTTATTATAGCTTTATAAAGATATAGAAATCGATTTAATATATCGTATATCGAATTCTAGCGAGTAACTTAATTTATAAATATATTAATAAATAATTAATAAATAGATAAAGTAATAAATACTTATTCTAATAACGTAAGGTACTAGAATATTTATTAAATTAATTTTATTATCGAGTATACGTTTATTAATATATGAATATTTAAATAACGTAACGATTTTTCGAATTCTCCGTATCGGATATAGATCTATAATAAAAATTAATAAATAATAAATATAAAAGTATAAAGCGGTAGTATATTATATATACCTACGCCCCGTTAAAGGCGCTAGCGCGTTATATATACCTACGCTCCGCTACCTCTATAATATTATTACTTATCGATACGGGGTTCTAGTTTTAGTATCGCGGGGTTTTAATTTTTAACGATTTTATATCGAGTTAATATTCCCCCGTTTTATTAGAATCCTTAGAGATTAGTTTTATTATTAAATCTAGGATTTAAAAACTACCTAGTAATGAACCCCGTAACTACTTTATATTTTTTATATTATTATTAAACCGCTAGCTCTATATTAACGGCTTTAGGTATTATAATTCTAATCTTTTTTCCCTTTTTAAAGAAAAGACCTATTATTATTATAATATCGGGTTTAACCTCGGGACGTCTAGAAGAATTTAGTAATAATAATATCGATTAAACCCCCTCCGACGACTCTTATTAAAAGAATAATAATAAATTCGAAGGTATTATTACCCCCGAAGAGACTTTAGATATATAGTTTAAAGTTATTAAAGAAGAAAACCGTCGCCTTAAATAATAATAAAAGTTAGGGGTATTATAAATTTAAAATTTAAAATTATATAATCCTATTATTTCTACGCCCGCTAGCGGAGTATTAATAGAATCTACTATTTATAGTAGAGGTCCCCTAATTATTATACCTACTAATAGAATAATAATAAGTTTAATTATATTTAATAGAGATATCTTTATTAGGGCGAAAATACTATATTTTAATAAAATACGTTTTTATAAAAATACGAGCGAAGGTAAATATTTATACTAGTTCCGCGATATAAATATTAAATTTTTAATTAGTCTTAAGTATTTTACTACCAATTATCTAAAGATTATATATTATATAAACTTATTAGAAGGTAACCCTTTAATATAGTAATATAAATACTACGATTTATATAGTTTAACTAGTATTATATTTAGCTTTTTTAAAAAGTTTCTTTTTAATTTAATAACGGATTTAATTAATTACTATCTTTTTATTTATAAAAAGTAGGAGGAAACTAAATAATAGTCTTATTAAAAAATATCGTTATTTAAAGTTTATTTTAAAGAAATAAAAACCCAGTTATTTTTATTTTTAAAGGAATATAGAGTAAATTTCTTTTTATTTAAATTTAAACCTAAATTTAAAAATAAAATCCTTAATATTAATAATATATTTATTTAAAGGGAAGAAATTCTTACCTAAGTTATTATATAAAAAAAAAATCTAAAGTATATATAATTAATAAGCGGCTTTAATTCTAATTCGGGTTCCTAATTAAAGAACTCTAATAAAGGAAAATTTATAATAAACCGAATTATTAAACCTAACGCCGGTAATAACGCTAAATAAGTATATTTAAAGAAGAAAAATAATAAACGTAAAATTAATACTATTAATTCTTTATATAATAAGATTATTTATTATTATTATAGAGTAGAAGGCTATATTAAGCCTAAATATCTCGATATTAATAAATTAGTTATAAACGTCGGTATAGTATCGGTAAAAAACGATTAAACCTAATTTACACCTCGGAAGAAAGATAAAAAAAACAATTAATAGAGGTATACTCTTTTATTCTTTCTAAAGATTAAATTACTCTTTAAGATAAAATTAAGTAATTTATTATTTTAATTAACTCTAGAGCGTAGATTAATTTAATTTTATAGTAGTTCGTTATTAAAAATAATTTAGAATTTTATAATATTATCTTACGGCTTACGGCTAGCTAAAGTAATTAACGGGTAAAGTATATATTATTATAGCGCGTATTAATTAGACTATTAAATAATCGATAGTTAAAGTTAAAAGTATAAATATAATATTTTATTTTATACTATAGACTTTAAAGGTTTAAACGTTATTCTAGGTATATTTAAATTATATTAATTAAAGATATTAATTAATTCTAAAGCGGACTAATAGCGGTTTAAAGTTAATTTTAGTAATTTATAAATTAAGGAACTAACTAAGTTTACTAATAATTTTAAAAATAAACCGAATATATTCGCGGTCGTATATACTATAATAGCGCGAAATAAATAGGAAGAATTTCCTAACTTAAAGATTCCTAAGGAATTTATAGGGTTTTATAATATTTTTTCTAATAAGAAAGCGAGTACCCTATTTATTTTTAAATAAAGGGATTATATTATTAAAATAAAAATTAATAAAGAACCGTTTTATAGGCCTCTATAATTTATTTTAAATTAAATTATCGGAGCTACGGCGTTATTTAGAATCCTTACTCTATAAAGGCTAGATCCGTTATTTAATTTTTTTAACCGGAGTATTTATTCTTTTTATACTTAAAAAGAATAATAGGCTACGTCTTTACGTAGATTATTAAAACTTAAATATAATAATAATTAAAAATCGATACCCGCTACCCTTAATTATCGAGATATTAGACCGTTTATATAGTTTTAAAATCTTTACGAAATTAGACCTTAAGGATACTTATTATAGGATCTAGATTAAAGAAGGCGATAAATAGAAAACTATTTTCCGAACTCGTTATAATTACTTCGAATATTTAGTTATACCTTTTAGGCTCGTTAATACACCGGCGACGTTTTAAATTTATATTAACTATATATTTATAAATTTAGTAGATATAACGTATATAATATATCTAGATAATATCCTAATTTATAGTATTAATCCGGCGGAGTATTAACGGTATATTAAATAAATATTTAAATAATTATATTAATTCTAACTATTTATTAACCTTAAGAAATATTAATTTAATACCGAAACGGTCGAGTTTTTAAATTTTATTATATTTATTAATAAAGTAATTATAAACCCGGAACGTGTTAAAACTATTAAGGAATAATTTTAACCGAAAATATATCGAGAGGTATAAATCTTTTTAGGCTTCGTTAACTTCTATAAATAGTTTATTTATAGTTATTTTAATATAATTACGTCGTTTATTAAATTATTTAAGGGTAGTAAAATAAATAAGAAAATAAATTTATTAAAATAAATAAACGGCGCTATAGAAGCGTTTTAGATTTTATAAAATATATTCATAAACACGCCTTTTCTACGCTATTATAATCTAACTAAATAATTATATATAGAGACGGATATTTCTAACTTTAACCTTAACTTTATATTATTATAATAGGATAAAAATAGTTATTAATACTTTATAATATTCTAGTCACGGAAATTAAATCCCCTAAAATAAAACTATAAAACTTATAATCAAAAATTACTCGTTATTATAATAATAATAAAATAATAATAATACTACCTAGAAAGTAGCCCCTATTATATTAAAATCTAAATTAATTATAATAACTTAAAGGGTTTTATAAAGTAGAAGGAGTTAAATTTTAAATAGGCTCGTTAAATATTTAAATTAACTATTTATAACTTTAAAATCTTTTATCGGGCTAGGAAATTAAATCCTATTAATATACCGTCGCGGTATTTTAATTATAAGGGTGTATCGTCGTTAAATACTAAATTATTATTAACGCTTTAGAATAAATTTACTTTTTGGACTAGTAGTTAATTATCGGAAAGAGATAAAGAAATAAGAGTAACTATAACCTCTACTTTTTAAATTATAGAGTTAAGAGTAGTAATTCTAAAGCGGGATATTATAATAGTATTTAAAATTATATATAATAATCTTAAAAAGCTTATTAAAATATTAATTCGGGAATTATAAATCTATAATAATTAAATAAACTCTTTTCGAATTAAAACGAATATATTAAAGAACCGCCGTTATATAAAGAATAAAATATAGGTTATAAACTCTAAGGGACTATTAAGATATAATAGTTACTTTTATATATTAAAGAATAAAGCTCTAAGGGAAGAGTTTATAAAGAGGTATTATAATAATTCTCTAATAGACTACTTTAGCGCTATGAAATTATATAAATTATTTACCCGAAAATTTTTCTAGGAGGGTAACTCAAAGTAAATTACAAACTATATTAAAATTTACGATATATATTAACGGACGAAGGCGCCGCGATATTATTTATATAACGAATTAAATTCGTTTCCTATTATTATTTAGCTTTAGAAGGAGATTTCTATAAACTTTATAATTAATTTACCGCCTAATAAATATAAAAGTACTATTTATAACGTTATTTTTATTATTATAAATCGATTTACTAAAATAATTAGGTATATATTTATAATTATTAAAATCGATACCGTTTAACTAGCGGAAATATTCTATTCTAAAATTATTTACCGTTATAATATACTTAATAGTATCGTTAGCGATAGAGGCTCTATTTTTACGAGCGCCTTCTAGTCGGTTATATATTTTTATTCGAAAATTAAACGACGCCTAAATACTACTTTTTACCCTTAAACGGATAGGTAAATAAAGTACTAAAATTAAATACTAAAGTACTATTTACGTATATTTATTAATAATAAATAAATTAATTAGGCTAGATTACTACTTATAGTAAAATTTTTAATAAATAATAATTAGAGTACCGCCGTCGGAACGATATCGTTTTTTTATATATATAATTATTATCCTAAAATCCGTTAAGAGGTCGAGGACGACTTTAGAGAGAAAAGAGTATTAATTATAAATAATAAAATACGATAGTTATAAACTCTAAAGAATAAAACTACGGAGTATTTTTAAAATACTACCGAGTATTAAATTAAATAATATAATAAAATATATAAACTATAAAGTTATAAAGTTAATAATTTAATTATATTAATAATAAAGAACTTAAAGTAAAAGCGCCTAAATAAGAAATTATCTTATAAGTTTATAGGGCCCTTTAGAATTATTAATAAAATAAAAGTATAAATCTACCGACTACTACTACCTTCTATATATAGAATCTATAATATTTTTCATATATCGTTATTTAAATTATATTATCTTCGCGATTATATTAATATAGCGGAATCTTTTATATAAACCCCCGAATTTATTAATAATAATAAGTTATAAAAGATAGAAGAGGTAACTAATAAAGTTAAGAATAAAGAAAGTATCTAGTATAAAGTTAAATAAACTAATTAAGGCGAAGAATATAATTAATAACTATTAAACGAAGAGTTTATTAATATTAATAAATTAACTAAAATCTTTAAATAGGCGGGTAGTAAATATAAATATATAAATATAATTAAAGAGGTTATTTAATTATATAAAATAATAAAACGGAGTAAACGGAGCCGATATTAAAAATAAATATTACTACTTTTATATTAATATTTATATAACGGACGTTCTCCTTTATATTTATAACCTTATTATATAATTTTAGGGTATAATTAAATTTAATTTATTATTAAACTATTTATATACGATAGCGATGAGATATTATATTTATAAAAATATTTTTACTTTAGGTATAGTCTATATAAATATCTAGAATATATTATTAAATAATATATCTAGGTAAATTTAGCTAGCGCCGATTTAAGAAAAAAAAAATTCGCTATTACTATTATATTGTACGAAAGATTTAATTACTATCGGAATTATTAAAAGAAGACGTAGTCTCCCTAATATAGTCCTTAAGGATATTATCTTCCTCGGGACTCTTTAGGTCCCGTTTATATTAACGGAAATTCTTAGTTTTTTTTTAAAAAACTTTATTTATCGCCTTTAATTCCTTAATATAGTAATTCGCCGCCGTTAATTAATTCTATAGGTTAGCGATTATAATAGAGGCTTATTTACTAATTATTATTATTTTATTATATACTTTATACTATTAGGTAATTTCTTTATTTATTAATTTATATTTATATTCTTCTTTAGGAGTCCTATTACCGATACGGGTATACCGATATATAAATCTCCTTACTTTCCTTCGGAAAAACTTAAGGATTTATTATTATTAATATATACCGCTTTAAAGCTTACGGTCATAATTTACTTTTATATAATAATCGATTTCGTAGCGATTAATATAATAGAGCGTATAAGGAGGGGACGTACCTCGAATATAATTATTATTAAATTAATAGAAGTAGAACCGGTAATAGAGCTACGAAGTGTAATAAATTACTATTATAATTAATATTACGTAGTCGCGCTAATAGCGGACTAGTTATATTTACTAGTATATTTATAACTAAATTATATTAATATAAATAAATTAATACTATTAGTAAATAGGAGCTATTTATAGAGTTAGAAGAAAACTATATATAACGAGAGTATTATCTATATATTAGTTATAATACTAGAACGCTATTATAGAGCTAGAGTAATAATATATAAAAAAGATTAAAAGAGTCACGAAGAGAGAAAATAAATAAACGAGCGAGTTTATTCTAATAATAAACCGTCGCGCTAAATACCTTATTATTATTATACGTCGATACGCGCCTCCGCTCCGCTACCTCGCTTTTATTAATAGATATAATCGTTATTATAGTAGTTATATTATTACTAATCTCCCGGTATAATATTAGGGTTATACCGTTTATATATAATACTTTATTACTAGTGTTTTTTATAGTATAGTAAGAGTATATAATAAGGGTAACTACTACTATTCCGCTACTAATACTATAAATACTATAGGAATAATCTAATATACTATATTTACTATAAGTACTATAATCGTTATAGGAACGATAATATATACTATTTTACTCCGTTACTATTATATATAATAATACTATAGAGACGAAAGAAATATTATTTAATTAATTACTATTACTATATATTAGCGCTATAGAGACAACTTTATAAATATACTATTCATTTACTACTAGTACTACTATATAGTAGAGATAATTTAGTAGTATTACTTTTCTACTATTAATACTATATAATAATACTATAGGAAATAGTTTCGTATCGCTCCGTGACTAGTACTATATATTAGCCTTATAAAACCGATAGTATAAATTAAAAGACTCTTTTCCCTTATTTTCTTTAGGGGTTTAAAGATTTTTTAATAAATTTCGTAATTTAATTAAATATTATTCCGTAACTAGTACTATAGGTATTAAAGAATTAAGTATATAACCTTATACTTAAATTACCGTATAATAACGCCGTTATATTAGATAACTTTTTTCCCTTTTTTCTCTTGGGGGGTTTAAAGATTTTTTAATAAATATTTTTTAATTAAAGTATTTAGGTACCTAAGGACTAAGGCCTAAAAAAGAAAATAATTATAAAATAGTAATATATTATATATACCTACGCCTCGTTAAAGGCGCTAGCGCGTTATATATACCCACGCTCCGCTACCTTTATAATATTATTATTTATCGATACGGGGTTCTAGTCTTAGTATCGCGGGGTTCTAACTCTTAATAATTTTATATCGAGTTAATATTCCCCCGTTTTATTAGAATCTTTTAGAGATTAGTTCTATTATTAACTCTAGGATTTAAAAACTACTTAATAATAAACCCCGTAACTACTTTACGTCTTTTATATTATTACTAAGCCGCTAGCTCTACGCTAGCGGCCTTGGGTATTATAAAAAGTGAATAAATACTAATTTACTTTAATAATAATCTCTTAATTCTTCTTCCTTTATAAGAGTTTTATTTATAATATTATTAATAACTCTTCTATCTTTATTCTCTTAAAATATCTACGATAAAATATCTTAAACGATATTATTAATAATATAAGAAACGTCTTTAATAGTCGATATTTCGATATTATAATTCGTATTATAATTTTATCGAAATAGTTTTAATAGTAATATATTTTTCGAAACTTTATTACTAGTAGTCCTATTAAAAATTTAGTATTTAAATTTAATAATTATTAAATTATTAAATTTACGATAATATTTTATTTTAGAGTTCGAATTCTAATTAATAATTTTATAAAATTAAATAAATATATTAGGTATTATATCGATTATTTAGATTTTTTATTTTAATTAATACCGATTTTTTTCCTATTAAGAATTAAAATAATAAAAAGTAATTCCGAGATATTCGTCTTAATTTAAAACTATCTAGTCGGCGAAAGTAAAAGAGTATTTACTATTATATTTATTATATAATAATAGAATTTCGTTTTTTATTTTATTAATATTTATTTAGGCTAGTAACGAGATCTAGGTATATATCCTATTAATTACGAACTTTTAACTATTATTTATAATAGTCTATAAAGTTAAAAGATTTTATATCGCGGTGTATTAAACTTATCTCGTAGCGGTGTTTATATTCTTAATATAATTATAGTATTAATAAAAAGAATTTTTTTTTCTTTTTACTCCTCCTCCTCCCCTCCTTTTCTTTAACGAATTAAAATAATAAAGAATAAACCCTCTACGATATAATCGATTAGAAAAGTAACCGTAGTCGCGGCCCGATATATTAGAAAAGGGAATTACGAAAAGAACGCGTCTACTATATCTATATATAAGAAAGAGTATAGAATAAATATATATATATAAAATCGAAATCTTAGGCTTAAATAAAAGCTCCCGTCTAGTTATTTATTAAATACTAATAATATTCGAATTATAAGGAGTTTCCTCTACCCTAAAAATTATAAAATAATTACTATATAAAGCCTTTTAAGACTAAATATTTTCCTCTATCGTTAATAAATAAATAAACTATAAATATATAAAACGAAATTTATATAAATAAAAGAACCTTTATTTATACTCTTAAATACTAGTATTTATATAGGAGTCGTAATTTTAATAACCGGGTATTTATATTAAAGTACCGGCGGGACGTAAAATCTACTATAACGAAGAAATAATTACGCGTATATAGTTAAGAATAAAGACGAAAGAGTATAGAATAATAATAAAGAGAGATAATAGGGCTAGTGTACCGGTATAATAAAATATATAATATTTAATTACGGTTATATTTATATATACTATAAGAGCTTAAGCCCGTAACGGAGATAAATACCGAGTTTCGGAAAACCGGGCAAATATAAGAGATAAAATAACGAGGTTATTTAAAATTAATATAGAATCGTTAACTTTAGAGATTTACGCGAAGAAGAAACTTAAAAGAAAAATTAGTAGTATATAAAAAGACCTACTAGTTAATAGGCCAGAATATCTAGAACCGAGATTAAGAATAAATTAAAGTTTTTATTCTTTTTAAAGATTTCTTTAACGGCTAGTTAATAACGCTATCGGGTATTATATATATTCTATAGAACTCCCTTATAAACGAAGTAGTTTTATTTAAATAAATATATAAATTAATTAATTAATCAATTAACATTTGTTTAATATAATAGTATTAATTAACTTTTACTATTATTATAATATAGATCTAATATATCTCTATAATAAATAAATAATTTTTATATTAATTTTTAATAGAAAGTATTTACTTTCGAGTATAAAATAATAAATCTTTAAGAAAATTATTAGTAATAACTCGAAAAAATATATAATCTTCTCTTTTATAATAATTTAATTATAATCCTCGTTTAGAGTATTTTAAGAAAGTCGTTTAATAAGTCTTCTATTATTAAAAAAATATCGTTAAATCTAGAAAAATAAATTTATTTAACTACTAAATAATTAGTATAAAATATATATTCTATAGCCTTAGTAAATATTAGCGCTAAAAATTTAAAGTTAGAGTTAAGGTCTACGCGGGAGAGTTAAATTTAATTCTAAAAATAACTTTATAACCTTATAAAGTAACGCTAGTAAAAATTTAAATAAAAATTCAAAATCTAGGCTAAAAATAGGTTTCATAAAATATTTATATTCCTATATAGGGGCCTTAGTCTAGATACTATAAAAAGTTAAAGTTTAAAATAAAATAAAAAGTTATAGAATCGCTATAGAATCGCTATCTAATCGGTATATAATATATTTAGAATACGAGATATAAACAAATACGTATTTTTAGTATTTTACGTATTTTTGGTATAAAATATATAGAAATCGGGGTTTCCGGAGTTACCGATAAAGATTCTCTCGAATCGATAAATAATTAAAATTAAAATTAAGATTCAATATATAAATAATTAATAGATATATTAATATTAATATAAATATAAATATATATAATAAGGTACCTAAGCTTTAAGATATTTCTTTATATTTTTCGTTTTTTATAGAGATATTCTTATTTATATTTCTATAATAATTATAGAAATTATTTAATCGAGTTTAAGAAACGAGTTCGATTTTCGAATATCGATAATTTTTTTATAAACAAATTATCTTTCTCTAATATTAATTAATATATTATTAATTCTATAAAACTATTAATAGAATAGTAATAATTTATTTAATTTTCTTTATTTTCTTCGTAGAGTAGAAATTCTTATTTATAGTATTTATTCTTAAATAAATAAACTTGATTTTTAAAAGAAAGTAGTTTATAATTCGAATTATATCGTTCGATATTTTTATAAAAAGATATTTTTATAAAGAATTAATAAAATTCTTTATAATAAAACTTATAGTATAAATAATAGAATAAACGATATAATAAATAATATAATAGATTTATATCTTAATATAGTATATAATATAGTATTAATTTAAGATAAAGAGAGAAGAAAGAATTTCGAGGGAGAAATCGAGTCTTATATATTTCTTATATTAATTCTATAGCTTTTTATATTATAAATTAATATTATTTATTAAAATTAGTAATTAAAATTAGTAATAGAATAATTAATAATCTAGTTCTTTAAGATTCTAGAAGATTCTCGAATCTCCTCTCTCTTAGTAATTATTAATAAAATTTACTATTATTAATAATATATTCGGGATTAATAATCGAGTTTGTAATATTAATTTAAAATATAGAAAGTTCTAGAATTAAGAAGACGAATATATAAAACTCGATCTCTCTCTCGAAGTATTTTTTTCTCTCTTTATATTAATTATTAATTATTAATATTAAGTAACTATTAGTAATATAGATCTATTTATAGTAACTTATCCTAGTAGTTTATTATTAATAACCTATTATTATTAATATAATTTATTTAAATTTTATAAAATTCTATAATATTCTAGTAGAAGATTCTAGAAAATTCTAAAAAATAATCTATAAATAAATTAATATAATTATATTATATTTAATAATAGAATATTATAAATAGTAATTATATATTATAATTTATAATAGTATATTATAAATAGTAATAGTATATTAAAAAAAGTAGTAATATTCTATAAATAGAAAAATATCGTAGTTATTACTAATTTAGAGAGTTAATAAAAATAATAATAAATAATCGACTATAAATCGACTATATATTCCGAAATATAATTAGATTATAACTATTAATTTAGTAATCTAGTCGATTATAAAATATAAAGTAAAAGTAATTAATTATTCTAAAACTTTTTATATTATATATTCTTTATAATTTATATATATTCTTACTCGCGTAGTTTATGAATAATTAAAATATCTTTTATAATAGAATATATTATATCTAGTTAATTTATTTCTCGTTATTTTTTCCTTTTTACTATTTTTCTTTAAGTTTTTAATTATTATTATAACTTTTAAATACTCTCTCCCCGTTAATATAAATACGATTTTGAATTATTATCGGCAAATCTTAAAAGTAAATATTAGTATACTCTAAGCGCTATCAGCCCTATTAGAAAACCGTCTACGGGTTTACGCTGAAACTCCATGTCAAATACTGATATAAGGATTAGTAGGGATTAGTAAGTCGGGGGTCCGGGCACGTTACTTTCAGCAAATAGTATTTACTGTCAGCAGGTTCAGCAGGTTCAGTAACTCAATAAATCGTCAGTAACTCAAATATCAGACGAATAGGCCTATTATATGCCCTATAGCATGCGCATTTGTATGCGCATTTGCATGCGCCATAGTATGGGCTATAGTATGGGCCATAGTATGCCCTATGGCATGCGCAATGGCGTGCGCAGCTTACGCATGCCATTGAATGGCATGCGAACGGCATGCGCAAAGGTATCCTGAATAGTATGCGATGTGCGCCCCCCGCAGCAGCCCCTAAAACATCAGACGAAAGCCCCCCATAGCATGCGCAATCATGGCATGCGCCAAGGCATGCGCCATGGTATGCGAAATAGTATGGTATTCATGTGCGCATACTCCCCGGATATGCCCGGGTGATGCCCCTGCGAGAACTTTCGCTAAAACTTATTATTCCGGGCCCGGTAGGTCGCTGGCGTTAGTAGTCGTCGCTAGGGGTCGCTACCGTTAATAACGACGATTATAGAACTTCATTTATTTCAGCCTTATGATAGGGCTGGCTGCTGTTAGTATACTAATAATATATATAAGTTACTAAAGTTATTAATCCTATTAAAATTAACTTGGAGTTATTAATAGGATACTACCTAAACCCCCGATTTATTAAATTTATTAAAAGTTATTTACCTAGACCCCTAATTTACTAAATTTATTAATAGGACGTTAATAACTCTATCCGTAAATTAGGGTTATTAATAGTATTTTATTAATAACTTTTCTTAATAAAAGTTACTAGTAGGACGTTATTAACCCTATCCGCGCGATCGGTAACTAGGGTTTTAATAGGAGTTTTTGAGATTTACCGATAATATTTAATAATAATTTTAATTACGTTTTCGTATTTTACCGGATCCGGTTAAAATTATTATCAATTATATTAATTTTTAAAACTTCGATAATTTCGAGTAATATAAAATATATTTAAATAATATATAATATATTTAGTATCTTAAATATCGTAAATTATTAAAGATATCTCGAAAATTTCGAACTTTAAGATTTTCGAGGTATTTTAGAGTTTTCGCTTTATTCGCTCTTTTTTCTATCTTTTTAGAATTATTAAATTATTTCGAAATTTTCGAATTTCGCGAATCGAGCCTTTTATTAAACGTATTATTATTAATTTATAATAAAGAATATTTAATTTTAGTAATAAAAATAAAAATTTTAATAAAGAATTAAATTTTTAGAGTTTAAATAATAATTCTAGATCGTATTTTAAAAAAGCTCGAAATTTTCGAACGGAATTTTCAATTACTTTTCCTAATTCTTAATTTCGATATTTACGAGGATTCGTAAAATTCGAAATTTTCGAAATTTACTATACTACTTTAGGTTTAGCCCGGAGTTATTATTCCGAATAAAATTATTATTATTTTATAGGAATATATTAGAGCCTAGGAGATAATTATAAAATTAAATTATTATTTATATTAAATATATTCGTTATTAATTAATTAATTAATTAATTTATATATTTATTTAAGTAAAACTACTTCGTTTATAAAAGAGTTCTATAGAATACGTATAATACCCGATAATATTATTAAATAACCGTTAAAAAAATCTTTTAAGAGGATAAAAACTTTAATTTATCTTTAATCTCGGTTCTAGATATTTTAACCTATTAATTAATAGGCCTTTTTATATATTATTAATTCTTTTTTTAAATTTCTTCTTCGTATAAATCCTTAAAGTTAATAATTTTATATTAACTCTAAATAACTTTATTTTTTTATCCCTTATATTTACCCGTTCTTTTGAAATTTATTATTTATCTTCATTACGGGTTTAAGTCTTTATAATATATATAAATATAACCCTAGCTAAATATTAAATATTTTATTATATTAATACGCTAGCCTTATTATTCCTCTTTATTATTATTTTATACTCTTTCGCCTTTATTCTTAATTATATATATATAGTTATTTCTTTTTTATAATAGATTTTACGTCCCGTTAATATCTTAATATAATTACCCGGTTACTAGGGTTACGACTTTTATATAAATACTAATATCAAAAAATATAAATAAAGGTCCTTTTATTTACGCGAGTTTTATTTTACGTATTTATACTTTACCTACTCGTTAACGGCGGAGGAAAATATTTAGTTCTATAGAGTTTTATATAACGGTTATTTTATAATTCTTAAAGTAGAGGAAACTCTTTATAATTCGAATATTATTAATATTTAATAAATAACTAGACGGGAGCCCTTATTTAGGCCTAAGGTTTCGGCTTTATATATATATATTTATTCTATACTCTTTCTTATATATAGGTATAATAAATACGTTCTTTTTATAGTCCCCTTTTTCTAATATATCGGGCCGCGACTATAGTTACTTTTTTAATTAATTATATTATAGAGGGTTCGTTCTTTATCGCTTTAATTCGTTAAAGAAGAGAGGGGGAGGAGGAGGAAAAAGAGGAGGAAAAAGAATTTCTTTTTATCGATATTATAATCGTATTAAGAATATAAATACCGCTACGAGATAGATTTAACGCGTTACGATATAAGATCTTTTAATTCTCTAGACTATTATAAATAGTAGTTAAAGATTCGTAGCTAGTAGGACGTATACCTAGATCTCGTTACTAATTATATTCGTTATTAAAGTAGAAATTATAATAACTAAATATTCGAAATTTAAAATAGTATTAAATCTAGATAAAAATAATATTATTAAAGATCGTAGAATTTAGAATAAAGTATAAAAATATATATATTTCTTTTACGAATAAAAAACTAATTTATAATTATTGTTTTTTATTTATATTTATTAATCGTCCCCGTTTATTTCCTCGCTATATTAAGTATTTAATTTTAGACTTTTATAATAGTCTCTATATATCTCTTAATTTATATTCGTTTAATTATATTCTCTTTTAATATACCTAGTATTTATAATTTTTTTCTCTTTATTTTTTATTAATAATTTTAATAATTTCTTATTTCTTTTTATTTAATATTAAATCTCTTTAATTCTAAGACCGTTTATAAAAGAGTAGAGTAACGAGGGTTATAATATTTAAAGAATTAAATAATTTATATTCCTCGATTTTAGAGTTATTAGTAACTCCGGAAACCCCGATTTCTACGTATTTTATACCGAAAATACGTAAAATATTAAGAATATATATCTATTTATATCCCGTATTTTAAGTATATAATATACCGATTATATAACGAATAAATAGCGATTAAATAACTTTTTTTTTAACTTTAACTTTTAAAAATATTTAGACTAGGGTCCTATATAGAGATATATATATTTTACTAAATCTATTTTTAGCCTAAATTCGGAATTTTTAATCAAATTTCTACTAGTATTACTCTATAGGGTTATAAAGTTACTTTTAGGATTAAATCACTCTCCCGCGCAGACCTTAACTCTTATTTAAAAATCTTGGCGCCAAGATTTACCAAGGCTACAGAATGCGTATTTTGTACGGATTAAGTAGCGAAAATACAAAACTATTTTTCTAAATTTACCGATAGTAGTACGATACTAGGAGAGAGAAAGTTATTAATAAAAGAGATAGTAGATTCGATAATACTAAAAGAATTTAAATAACCGTATATCTTTAACTATTCCCTCGGGTAGGAGTTTCGGAAGTATATAGTATTAGTTTTTAATTTAACGCTCGTAGCTCTAGTAGAACTACTAGTTTCGCTAGTTTTTTCTTCGTTATCCTCTATTATAATAAAGTTACCCAGAGTTTATTAGAAGAAATCCTTAATATTAATCGAAAATATACTAGAGGGTAAATCTTAATTATTATTAACTTTACTAGATCGACTTGATTTTATTTTATTCTTATATTATTAGAAACCTTATAGAGAGATAAATTATTTGAAAACTAGTTTAAATTATAATAAACCCTATATAAACTCGACTTTATTTATATTATCGTCGATATCTATATTATCGATTATAATCGGGTTTTTCTAGAGTTATTAAACGCGTTTATAACGACTAAAACTTATATATTAATTTATATATCGAGTTTTTTTTAATTTATATATATTTTCTCTACCCTCGTTTAAACCTACCTTATTTGTTATATATTTAAAGGAATTTAGAATATTTAGAATATTTTTATCTTTTCTTATTTATATATATTTTATCTTTATCTCTTATCGGTAAATTTTAGAAATTTTTATTAAAACCGAGTTACCGCCCGCGCGAATAGAGTTACTAGTATCTTATTAATAACTTTTCTTAATAAAAATTACTAATAAGATACTACTAGTAACTTTTATTTACGAATAAAATTACTAGTATCTTATTAATAAATTTAATAAATTAAAGGTCTAGGTAATATTTAACTAATAAATTTAATAACTCTAAATTCATTTTAATAAAATTAGTAATTTTAATAACTCGTATATATTATTAAAATATTAATAGTAATTTAATTCTATTATAAAATTAAAATAAATAAAATAAATAAAATTTTGTAATTAATTATTACTAACGATAATAATCTCTAATAATAACTATTAACGCTAGCGATCTACTAGGCCCGGAATAATAAATTTTAATTAAAATTCTCGCGAGGGCGTTATATAAATATATTCGAAAAGAATATATATATAAAAATACACTATATCGTATACTATAGTATATATTATAGCGTATATTATTAAGTATACTATAGAGGGCTTTCGTCTAATATTTTAGAAATTATTATAAAAAGTATATATCGAATATTATTTAAAATATCTTTACGTATACTATATATATACTATTTAATAATATACGTAAATTACGTATACTATTACGTATACTATAGGGTATACTATAACTTATACTATAATCTATACTATAGTATATATTATTACGTATATAATTACGTATATTATAGGGTATATAATAAATTTATTCGTTTAATATTTAAATTATTAATAATTTATAGAGTTATTAAACCTACTAAATTTATTAATAAAACTCTATCTAGAACCCCGATTTACTAATTCTACTAATTCTTATATTAGTATTTAATATAGAGTTTTAATATAAACTCGTAGATAGTTTTCTAATAAAACTAGTAATATTTAAAATATACTAATATTTACTTTTCAAATTTATCGATTTTATTATCTCTATTTTTCTTATTTATCTTCTCTTTTTTATTATTAGAGTAATTAGATTCGATATTTTTAAAAGCGCCGTTACTTTATTCGGTCTATTTATCGATAGTCGACGAGAGAGAGATATTAACGGGAAGAGGAGGAGAAAGAAGAGAAAAAGAAGAATTATATTAAAGAATAGAATTAGTATCTAGATATTTATTAAACTTAAAATCAGATTTATTAAACTATAATTTAATTATAATATAAAAGTAGGTTAAAATAAAAAATAAAGAGCGAAAATTAAAATAAATTTAATTATTATCTATAATAAAAATTAATATATAAAGTACTACTTATTTCCTATTTAAATAATATTAAAATAAAAGTATAATAACTTTTTAAATTTAAATTAAATCTAGGATAAAATAAAATTAATTTAAATTAAATTAAATTTAAAATAGGGTTAATTAATTAAAATTAATATTATATTATAATAATAACTCTCTCTTTAAAATCGAGTTTTTATAAAATAAGTAACGAGGTAAATTAAGACGTATTATTTATTAAAATAATTATACGAAGTATTAATCGAGATTAATATAGAATATTTAAGACTTTTAATTTTAAATATTAAATATAAACTTATATTTAAATTTATTTAGTTTTATTTATATTTATATAAAGTTTACTATCCTCTAACGATTAACCCTTAATACTTCTTTTTATAAATACTAATCTAGATTCTATCGACGTTATACTACGATATTGAATAGAGAGTCTTAACAAGAGTTTTAAGGATTTCCGAACTCATAATACGTTTTTTAAAGTTCTCGACTTCAAGACTATTTAATATGTAATAATTATTAAAACCTAATCTCTATATATTTAAAAACTTATATTATAAGTTCTTTAAAGGTATATATCGTAGTTATTAAATACTATATATTGAGATCTCGTTGAAGTGGTTCGGTTTCACCGAATTTTTTTTTGAAAATTCCGCATAATCTTAATAGAAATGTATTGGTTACCGTGAAGAAGATCTATTGGCAATTGGAAAAATAGTTGCCTAAACGGGGATGTGGTAAACACTCGCCTCGACGCCTTAGTCTATGGTATATAGTCTGCGGTCCCTATCTGCAACCTTTTCTTTACCATACGGTAGAAGAGACGCCGCGTCACCTTAAGTCACATCAAACAGACTCATACTTGAACATCACCCAACCTCCATGTCGTCCGTCAAATTTTCCAGATCATAAATAGCCAAGAGCCTTATGCCGTCTTGTTGTTCGAAGCCGACGATTGCTGAGCGCCCTACCTCGCATGACACTGCACCTTCCCAAACCAAGCCGGCTACAAACCATGCAAATACAGACGGCCTGAAGAAGGAAGTATCTCAGCATGCGACTGAAATGACAGCGTCTACAGAGGCAGGAGCTCAAGGCAAAAGTCCCGTTCAAAGCAAAGGCATCCCTTCGAAAGTCGTTCTCACCAGAGCTTGCCAATGCAACCGACCATGCTACCCTAGGTGTCTGTGTTGCAACTCCCCGCCGATGCAAATGTAGGGGTTTGGGACCATTGCCATGGGCAGCAGGACTGGCTCCGAGCCAACGGCATTGAGAAGGAAAGTGCATGCTAGGAATAAGATCGAACGGGCAGCAGAAACGGCTCGATCTTCCAAAGGGGACATACAAAGGGAAATAGAAAGTAAAGATGAACAATCCGATCGGTAATGGGACGAAGAGTCATGGTTGCATTAGCATTTGGGATTTTCATTCAAGCATACAATGTCTTTTGGAAACGTGACCCAAACATTGGGAATGAGGAACAATGCAAGTCGTTTTCCAATTGCTAAGGAATGTGTTTAGCCAAGCATCTCCTACTGAAACCTGCAACAGCGACCCAAATCAACAAAAGAAATGCACATATGACCGATCAACCACAAGAGAAAACTTCTCGCACAGATACCTCTTAGCAATGCCTGAGACCCTGTACTTCCACCAATACAATCATGAAACGAACACTCTGGCAGGGAATTCTCGAAGCCACCTCTTGGTGAGATCTTTATACAACCGCAGCTGACCGGCTATCGCATCCTTCTCGGCGTCGGGGCCATCGTCCTTGCGCGGCAAGGTGAACCCCCCGCCACTTGGTGGGCTGTGATCAGCGAGAAGGGCGAACAATCCCATATATGCTACATCTTGTGAGCGGATACCCTACTAACGTAGCTAAGTGGCCATTGCACTCGCCACGAAAGGTCATGATGGAAACACGACGCAAAGATCACTCTGAAGTGGGAGACTGACCATAGCTGTCTGCATTGATGACCGCATTCTGGGCTTTCTTCTTGACGACATTCTCCCAGCCGTAGGGACCGCCGTCGTCCTTTTCGTCTTCGGCAGCATACTTACGTGTATGAGTCCACTACAATTATTCCTGTCAGTAAGGAGCTATTACGTATCACTGGTTCTTGAACGTAGCGCGTCGATCGACATCCGAATTACGCGGTGCCAGATACGCATAGACCTAGAAGACTTGCCATACCTCATGTAAGATCGTATGTGAGACCATGAAGTTGAAGTCAATGACGCCCAGGGGGAGCTTTGTCATATCCTTCTCCAGTGGCACTTCACCAAGGTTCATAGGCAAATTAGGGTGATTTGTCTTCGCATCGAAAAGCTTATCGCAAATCTAGAGATATGAGTTTACCGATGGGGCGCTCACATGGGTGTACTCACAGTTATGGTATTGCGTTCCTCGTTGTGTTGTGGAGGGTTTGGATTTTGGTCCGAGGGTGCCTGATTGGCTTGACGGAATGTATATGTTCTCCCGGCTACCTTGTCTCTTAGACAGGAAGGCCCGGTTAATGCAGCCATGCGGTTATCAGGGTCTACCCAGTATTTTTTCCCTTTCGGTGAGGTTCCTTCTTTGAACCGTACATCTAATGACTCGGGTCAGCATCAGAAACTAATTGTTTCGGGTTGACTGTACCATTGTCACAATAGATGCGAACGTCAGACTTAATACGCTCATCTTCGGTCTTTACTTCATGCCAGTCGGCGCCAATGCTTGCGAAGATACCTAGACGTCGTCAGACGTGTCCGTCGTTATAATTTACTTGACTTGTTTTCAACCTCCACAATGGCCAGGAAATATATAATCAACTTACCCTGCACAATGTTATAAGCCGTTGTTTTCGGTCCGGAATTAGGAGGATTGAGTTGTGTGTTGTCTGTCTTTTCGACTCGGAAGATTCGCTTGAAAACAGCTCCGTAGTCAGTATCCGTGGATGATGCAAGCCGCTCTCCTCCTCTCTTGCCCATTGTCCAGAATTCTCGGAAAGCTGGTTCCCATAGGGGTCGGTCCGTGCACGATTTATCGATCCAGTAAGAAGATGATGCTGCTTGACATATCGGAACAGCTGTTGCGAGGAAGCTAATGAGTGTTGTTGAAGCCCGCATCATGTATTTCGTCAAGGTTCACTGAAGCTACTGTAGGCTGTAGAGAGACTTGTCTAAAAGCCCTTCCTTTACGAGTGCAAGCTTTGATGGCATCGGAGTTGAATATATAATGCTGAGCGCGGACCCTGAGATATATGAGACAATAGCTGCTTACTCTGACTCTTATTACGTCAGGGCTGTGCCCAATCCACATGTTGGCTCTTAGTCGGCGAGATTCCAGTACTATCTGGTCATCTGATCAGTGGAAACACGCACAGCCGAAAGAGGCCATCTGAACGACAGAGGACTTTGTGGCTGTGGACACCGAACGCTCGGCGAAAACACTTACCAACCTTACAGAAGGAATGTTGAGTTGTATGAGTAGACGGGCCAGCATAGTCAGGGTCATTTAATCAGATGAAACACGCACAGCCGCAAGAGGTCATCTGAACAACAAAGAATCGGCGGGTTTGGATAACGAATGGGCGGCGAAGTCAATTGTTAGTCGTATAGGAGGAATGTTGGGTTGTACGACTAGACGGGCCAGCATAGCCAAGGTCTCCTCTGTCAGACAATGGGACGACTTGTGGCAGTGAAACGTTTCGTGAACTGACTTTCTTCAATAAGGAAACACTGTTGGCGAATTGGGGTGGTGTGATACGAGTACGGCTTTGAATATCTCCAGCGCTAGGTATATACGTGCCACGAATCTTCAACACGCATAGGATCATCTTGACACGCATAGGATCGTCTTCACACGCATAGGATTGGCCTGACCCTGACGCCCATATAGGATCTCATATATATATCATTTGAGATGATAGTCAGCTGACGCTTTTTTGCGTTGAAGGTAGTGTGATTCAACCAGGGTTTTGATGACCGCCAGCGGTAGGAATATATGTGCCAACAATTTTGACACGTAAGGATCGATCTAACCCGAACGCCCATATGAGACCTCATGCACAAAATGTACGGGACAACGGTCAGCGGACGCTCCTTGCATTGGACCCAAGGAGAACTCTGCGTCTCCGAGTAAGTCGTTTGTACGCATCCAAAGGGCAGCTTTGTAAAGTGCTCTTATGAGGTTTATCCCTTAGTATCACCCATTAAAGAAACGCCGAATCACGTTAAAGCTTGGTCATACTCCATCAGGCCCGTCAACAGCTGGTTCCCCATGCCGCCAAGACTATGTAGTCCGGAACCAATTCGGCCCGCGCCATCTCAGAGTGTTGCGTCATCGTCAGCTGGTTGCCCGTGCCACCAAGGCTATGTAGCATGAAACCACCAAGGCTATGTAGCATGAATCCACCAAGGCTATGTAGCATGAATCCACCTCGTTTCATGCCATCTTAGAGTATTGCACAGGCCGGTTGCCCGTATGTGTCAATACGGATGGTAAGACTATGTAGCATGGGATCAACCCGTTTCGCGTCACCGAGGTAGAGGTTTCCTGGGTTAGCCACTTTGTACAGCCTGGTCCATCGTCATGCCTTAGTGCCAACTGGTTGGCATCTTGTTTGAAGTGAACGCCTACGATGTGTTATATAAAGTCTGTCTCACCTTCTTGCTAAGCCAATGCAAGCTCCCTCTCGCGTTTTTCAACTAGCTTAAGTAAATCCACAAGACTCCACCCCTGGGAGCCATATTTATCCGCACTTTTCACTGGCCATCAAAAGCTCTGCTCGTCAACTTTCGCTCACTATGATTTTATTCAGAGTTTTGTATGCCACTTCTGTAATAGCCCAGCTTCCATACGTCTTCGCATGGGCCCCATCGGATATCGGCTACGCAGCTGTCGCACGGAGCCAATTGACACGGCGGGCAGGCGATGAATGTCCGCCAGAGAATGCCTTTCTACTTTGTAGCGAGTGCGGAGGGTTGAAGGCTCACGGAAAATGTAAAGGGGTGAGTGTTAGCCGAATACGGTTATCCCTCTTTATTCTGATCTTGGGATTTAATCAAAATCTGACTTCCGGATAGACTCCTCCCAAAAGCAACGCCAAAGACTGCGACTGTATTGACGACTCTGACGGCGAACGAGAACCATACGTTCCCTATGACCCCGCTGACCTGGATAAAATTTCTAAAGACTGGAAAGGCCTGCCTGATGTCGGGAAGAGCCAAGGGGCAGGTACATCTAACAACCCAGCCCCGGACGATCTAAAATGCCATGGGGTGAGTGGCGACAAGTGGATCAATTCTGGCGACAAGGCAGTCGACTCTGCAAAAACCTTCTGTGGTCAAGGCGATAAGTCACAGGAGTGAGTATTCTCCTCTCCCAACCTCTTTCCTCTCTCATCATTACTCAATAACTGACGAACGTCGATCTAGATACACGGACAAAAAACGCGGCCAACCTCATTTAGATGACGCCCGCCTCTCCCTATCGAACACGGACCAAGGCAAATCCATCAAAGACGCCCCCGACTGTCTCGGCCATTTTACGACTGTCATCAATAGCTGCGATGGCAACGACCCAGTCAATAACCCCCACAACTACAAGTTTGGCGGTACGCTCACCACATCGGATGGATGGGAGTATAAGGTCGACCCCTTGGCTCACAAAGAAAACGGCGATACCTGCGATGTCTCCTATAAAGTTGCATACGACCAATTTGAGATCCGGGGGAAAAATTGGCCCGACGCGGAATTGGGTGCTAATGGTGAAGGGCTGAGGGCTCAAATTTCGGGTTGTGATGGGCTTCTGAAATGGAATTTTGAATGGACACCTAGTGATTGTTGCTATCAATGGTTTGCGAATGGGCAAACACTTGCCGGGAAGAAGACTTGTATTGGGCATGCCGTGAAAACGGCTGGTGGCTCTACTACTGACAATTGTCACGGCGCTGGATAAGTGACCATAGTTGTAGTGTTGGTAGGGAATTCTTGCGGGCAATAACAGGGGTAAAAGGAGGTGATTGTTGGCGCGCACCAACGTAGAGAAAGTCTGTCTTTACAGTAGCGTTTTTGGTCCACAGGATTCATGGAGGCTAACGCGGTTGCGGAAACTTATTGCTAGGGCGAGTCTGAGAATCATTGCCGATGCTTTCTGTAAAAGAGGTAGTATATATATCATATGTAGAGTACTTAAGATTGGGCATATTACCATTGCCTAAAGTACAAATCCCTATCCATGATAATTAAATAAAGTGTACGTCGACTCTAATTATTTATTGATATATAAGTTTTACTATATCGTAGGTATTTTTAAAAATATGAGTAGATTCTAATTATTTCTATAATAGATTTTAATTAATATATTAACTTGATTTATACTAATTATTTACTTTTCTAAAGCGAGTATTTATTTCTTTTTATATTTATTAATATAATATTTAATCTAAAGTATAGATTCGTTTCTTTAGATAAAACGATAAATTAATTAATATATACTCGCCTTAATTAGGAATATTACGTCGAGATAAAAATAAGAGAGAGATAAATTTAATTTAGATATAGTAGAGTATATTTTTCCCTATTTATATTAATTTAGTTTGTATCGGTAAATCGCTCTATACTATATATATATAATTTTAATATTATATTAACGTTTATTTATTCGATTATCGCTTTATTAATTCTTTTAATAAAATACATTACTTTTGATTTTTTTTGGAATAATTCTATTATAATTTAGTATATATCGTAGTTTCTCGATTTAATATAAGATATTTATTATATCTAACGACTCTTAATTAATTAATTACGAGTATTTACGTAATAGAACTCTATATAATAATTTATTATTCTAAATTAATAACGATTATAATAGAGTAATTTATACTCATTATATTATAATTATAATTATTACTATTATAATAATATCTCGCTTTTATTATTTCTTAAATAATATAATTATTCTACTTCTTCGATTTATATATTAAAGCGAAATAAGAGAAGCGGAGAAAGAAGAGAAATATTATAAAACTAAAATAGCGAATTATCTTTAAATTCTAGTTTATAAATATTTTAAATAATTTCTTTAAATCGATAAGAGATTCAAATTCTATTAACGAGTTATTCTTTAATATATATTATAAAATATAAAATTATTTAATAAATAAACTATATACTTTTACTCTATTAATATTTTAATATAAATCTCTTTATATTTAAAAACTTATAATATAGATTCTAGGCGATCGCCTAGAGATTAATAGCGATAAAATATAATATATTAACTAACTTTATTATAATATAAGAACTAGTAATGAGTTAATAAATTTAAATAAAAAGGAAAGAATAATATTTGTATAGAATACTAATAAACTCTTAGAGACAAAATCGATCAAATTTTAGAATTTCTATTCATCGACGTTTAGTAAAAATTTACGTATTTATTAACTTATTTAAAGATCGTTAATTTCAAAGTATTTATTATAAATAGTTATTTATTTTAACTACGGAGTACTCTATATATTAACGATAAGAGTAGAGATATAATAAAAGACTATAGTTATTTTCTAATAATTTATACTTCTTCCGTTAATAATACTCTATATTTTCTTTCTAAATAATTATATACTATAACGAAATCGATTATCGAATTAATTTAATATTTAATTAAATAATTTAGAACTTTATTAAATATTATATAGCCGGAACTTTAATTAATAAATCCTTTAATTATATCTATAACCTCTATATCTAATTTATTACTAAATTATAATTAAGATCTAGAGTATTTTAAATTTTTATTATAGTCTTTAAAATCGTAGAGGGATTCACTTCCGAGGTCTCTTTATAACGTATATTAAAATTATATAATAAAGTTATAAACTTAGTAATAGAACTAGGAAATATAATAATATAATCGAAACCGTATTTTAAATCCCGCTTTCTCTCTCTATCTTCGATTACTCTCTTTTTTAATATACTTTCTCTAAAGCCCTTAAGAGATATTTTAATAACTAGTAAATAACTAATTTTATATCGTATTTAATAATCTACTATCTTTATTTATTAATATTAACGAGGATTTTGAGTCTTTAATATAATATAATCCTAGGGTAATATAGTTTAGATAATTTTAATAAATAAATAAATATTAATAAAAATTTATTTAATTTATAGAATTCTCTCTATTCTTAATTTATTTATTAATAGTAGTTTTAATAACTACTCCTCCTCGTCGACTCTCCTATTAGAGAATTATATCTCTAGATAGTAATTATTTAACCTACGCTTAAGAATATAAATTAAATTATAGTTACGAAAATAGAATTAAATTATACTAGATACGAGATAGTAGTTATTATTATTTATAAATTAAAAATATATTCTCTCTAGTTATTAATGGTCCAATATTTATAATTAATATTTTATTTATATTTAAATTACCTCGAGAAGATCCAAGGTAAAATTAATTTAATAATTCTTAAATATATATATACGTAGTAAGTAATAAGAATTTAATATTTAATAAAGAGGGCGAAGTAGTAAAAAACGGAATATATATCTAGGATAATAAATTACTCTTCTTATAACGCGTAGTTTAAAAGAAATAATATTCCTCGTCTTTTTAATTTTCTTTAAACCTTTACTAGTAGTAAGTCTAAAAAATAATAAAAGATATATAATATTGATATATACCTCGATTATATAAATATTTACTATTTACTATATTTATTTCTTAAAGTATATTTAGAGATCTCGAACTAAACTAAAAAAGAATAATATTATAAAGTTTCGTATATAGAAACTCTAATAAATATTTAATAAATAATACTCGTTATATATTATAAAAGAGAACGGAAGCCTAGAGTTTTCTAGGATAAATTATCTTCTAAATAATTCAAATTAGAATAAAAACTTCTTATTAGAAAATCGCGGTTTTAATACTCGCGACACTAGTAATTATAACTCTATTTAATTACTTATTAATATTAACTATAACTATTATTCTCGGGAATATATATTTAATATTAAATACTACCTCGACTAGTATAAATACTTTAGAAACTAAGAGTATTACTATTACTATTATTATTATAATTATTATTAAAAATATATTTTTTATCCTAACTTTAAATACTACGCTAACTACAAGCGCTCTAGAAGTTAGGATTATTATAATTATATACAATTTAATTAATTATATAACGATCGCGATAATAAATATATATAGTAAATATCTATTTTCCTTTTTAGTTCGAATACTAGTAATTTATCTCTAGTAAATAATTTTTCCATTATTATACTCTTTAATAATATTTTTATCTAGTATATTTTCTTAAATAAATAAATAGATAGAATATATATAGGCTCGATTCTTAATCTCGACGATAATAAAATTAAAAGTAATTATATAAATAATTATTCTATATTTATAATATATTCCTCCGAGGATATTATAGTATCCGATTATAATATTAATTTATTTAAATAACTCGATATTTTATAAAATAATTAAATTTATAATTCTATTTATTTAAACTTTATTTAAAGTATTATTCACGAATCTATTTTATTCTTTTTTAATATTTATATAAAAGTAGTTTATATATATTCGAATAATAATAATATTAATATAAATAATTTTAGAAATAACCTAGTCTCTTATTATATTAATATATTATATAAAGTATATTTATAAAAGTATAGAGTAAATTCTAAATATTATAAATATATATAAGTTAGTTAAGTTAAATTAAGCGGGGTAATATTATATCTTAACTCTTAAATATTATTAATCCTCGTAAGCGCTCTTGAGAATATTTTTGGCTCGTGAGAATACCTAAATTTAGAATGCGCCACTAACATAGCCCCTATGCATGGCCCCACTTATGGCCATGACCCTATTCCATTCATGGCCATGGCGCATTCCATTCATGGCCATGGCGTATTCCATTCATGGCCATGGCCTTATTCCATTTATGGTCATAGCCCCATTCCATTCATGGCTAAGTCCCCCACTTATGGCTAAGACCCTGTCTTTGTCGCATCGCAGTTCGTACCGCATGACTGTAAACGTCGCTATATATCCAGTGTCGCACAGCCTAGGCGTCACCCCCGCGTAAATTTCGCGCGAATCGATTAAATCCGGGAATCAAAAGTAACTGGCGTTAGGGGTAGTTCCAGGGAGTCGCTACCGTCGATAGGGGCGATCATAGAACATCATATATACGCATATATATAGGCCATAAATAGGGGTATGCGCGCATCTATAGGGGCAAGAATGGCCATATATGCGCGTATCTATGGCAGCAGCAATGGCCATGAATGCGTATATCTATGGGCTATGTATGCGCATATCTATGAGCCATGAATGCGCATATCTATGAGGCCATGTATACGCGTATATCTATAGTAGTAGTAATGGCCATGTAAATAAATAATCCTAAGCGGCCCTGAGCGGCCCTAAGTGGCCTAAGAATCTTAAATAATCCTAAACGAGTTTAAGCGAGCCTAAGCGGGCTTAAGCCGGCCTAAGAATTCTTAATTAACTCTAAATTATTTTAGCGCTCGCGAGCGGGCTAAAATACTCCGAGTAAATTTAAATCGTTTACACTTTTATAAATATACTTTTTTAATAATCTAAACGAGATAATTTACTAAATAATAAATATATAGATATTAGAGATATAGAATAATATTTTCGAAATAGAAGCGCTTATTTATTATTTTTATTTCCGTTAATATCTAGACTTCGATATCGTTATTATATACCGCGATATCTTATAGTAATTTAATAATATAATTAATATTTTAATATTTTTTATAATTATAACGACGAATTATATTAGTATAAATAGTTTAAATAAAATTTTAATTAGATTTAATAATTAGTTACTACTTTATTTATTAAAGATTAATAAAGTTTTTAATACCTTATTTCTTTATTATTAATAATTTAATAAAGAAATCTACTCTCTTATTTAAAGTCTCTAGATATAAAGTAGTAAATAATTATTAAAAATAATAAATCTATAAAGAACTAGTATATAACTAGTTAAAGTAATTTTAGTAAATATATATTAATATTACT
>JAABUS010003014.1_pt1 | contig 29016 bp, 25 predicted proteins | sample 5560161 | NCBI WGS metagenome assembly JAABUS01 (sample SAMN10711885, study PRJNA513376) | rock metagenome | isolation source: Antarctica rocks | place: Antarctica: Victoria Land, Trio Nunatak nord | collected 2016-01-04
GGAAGACCCCGGGCCGGTCCAGACCCGACGCCGGCTCATCCGGGTAGTCCTTGGTCACGATCGTGGCGAACGGCTGCGTCTGGGGGATCACACCGTCCGGTGCGTAATAGACGAAGACGTCTCCCCAGCTGATCTGCGGGGATCCGTCCCCGGGTTGCGGCCGCAAGACCAGCACCCCACCCAGCGCGACCACGTAATCGATGATGTCGTCGATGCCCATGCCTTCCAGCGTCGCATTCATATGCACGTGGAGACTGGCGGCACCAAACATTCGGGAGCCGGAATGAGAAGTCTCAACTCGCCTCTTCGCACGGTCGATGTGGCCCGCCGCGCCCAATGCTCGGTCCAGCAGGTCCGCAACCTCGCACGAGACGGCGTGCTACCACCCACAAAGCGCAGCCAGGCGGGCTACCGCGTCTACACCGAGATCCACGCACTGTCCGCGGCGGCCTACACCACACTGGCCGCCGGTGTCGGCCCGACCCAGGCCAAAACGATCATGCGAGCCGCCCACCGACCCCCGCTCGATGATCTCCTGGCCATGCTCGACGCCGCGCACGCCCAACTACACACCGAGCGATGTGACGTCGCCCTCGCCCGGCAGGCGGTCGCGGCGATCTCCACCGAACCCATCGACCAACCCCGCCCCGCCGACGCGATGACCATCTCCGAACTTGCCGACGCCCTCGGGGTGCGCACCTCGGCGCTACGGCACTGGGAAAGCGAAGGCCTGCTCAACCCCGACCGCTCCCGCGTCGGCCACGCGCACAGCTACACCCCCGGCGACGTCCGAGACGCCCGCATCGTCCACCAGCTGCGCCTGGCCGGCCACCGCATCCCTGCGCTGCGGGAACTCCTGCCCGCACTTCGACAGGCGCAACGACAGGAACACATCAGCGCCGCCCTGCTCGCCCGGCAGGACAGCATCACCACCCGCTCCCGAGCCCTGCTCCACGCAACCGCGGCACTGCAGAACCTGGTCATCGCCATCAAGTGACACCGGCTCATCCCGACCCGCCGCGACGGTCAGCGGTCCCCTCGCCGATCGGCTATCGGATGCCTACACCGGTCGTCGTTCCTCTGACGAGTAAGGGTCTGTGGAGTACCCACGGCGTTCAGGGGGAGACGGCAAGCCACGCCGATCTGCTGCTCTCCGGAGCGACCGACGCCGCCGGCGCATATGTCGGCATGACCCGGGGCAGGCACACGAACACCGTGCACATGGTGGCCGACAATCCGAACAGGCCCGCGAACAGTGGGTCGAGGCGGCCGGCCGGAACCGCGCCGATCTCGGCCTGGAGCACACGCCCGGTACACCGCGCTTGGTCAATTCGAAGGCGACACGGCGACGCTCCAACCGCAGGGTCGCCAACGGCGTAGTGGGGATTTGCCGCCGTGCTCGTCCCCGTGTCGCCGGCATGAGTTGACTTCGCTTCCGACACGCCGACGATCCAACTATTTGCTCGGTATCGGTCTCAGAGTCGAAGGTATGGAACTAGAGATGACGTACGTCCGACTTGCCGTTCCCGACTGCTGGAACGCAGCTACCGCGCACGGCCCGACGCCGGCCGCCGCCCTGGAGAAGATCATGGCAGGCGTGCCTCCCTTGGTCGACGCCGACGACTGCCGAATCCAGCGCCGCCTTGACGGTGCGCCACCCGACGTGATGGGTGCGCTGGATCTCGCGCTCGGTCATCCCCGCCCGGGCGTCGCGCCGGATCGCGGGCATACAGCTCGATGCGGACTGAGCGGGTGTCATCACGTCGCCTGACCGACGTGTCCGGTCAGACGACTCGTTGGAGCGCCTTGTCCCGGCGGTCAGCAACCCGTGATCCGGACTCGCGGCGAGCCATGCGGCGCAACAGGATCGGTGCGACGAGCAGGCCGAGGATGGCCCATCCCGAGAGCACGCCAGCGGTCTCCCAGCTCCTCCACGAGTGAGAGATCTCGACGACCGCCGCGGTGTCGGGCAGCAGCGCAGAACGCATACCCTGCCCCAGCCAGTAGATCGGCGTGGCCTGCCCCACCCACTGCAGCCACACGGGCAGCGCGGTCAGGGGGTAAAAGATGCCGGAGACAGCGATCAGGGCCATCACCAGCAGGGCGATGTAGCTGGCGGCTCGGGGGCTGGACACCAGCGATCCGAGGACAGCGCCGAGCAGCTGGGTGGCGATCATGCCCAGGCTGACCACCCAGGCGATGGTGAGCCAAGCGGCCGGGCTGCCGGTGTTGAGGCCGTCGACCAGAAAGCTCCCGGGTATGGCGACCAGGAGCAGATAGACACCGACGGTTAACGAGGTGTTGACCAACTTGCTGATCAGGTAGGACGGGACCCCGCCGGGGGTTGCCTTGGCCCGCAGCAGCGTCCCGTCCTCCCGGTCGGCGGTCAGCGACTGGATGACGAGCATCATCCCGAAGGCGACGAACATGCCGAGCACTCCCGGGAACATCATGGTCCCAAGCGTGACGCCGCTGCCGTCGATGCTGCGGTCGCGGAAGAAGAAGATCGCGGTCACCGTGGCTGCCGGCCAGAACAGTTGCCAGATCAGGTCGACGCCGCTGAACGCCTGACGGAACTCGATCAGACCGCACGCCGCCCCTGATCGCAGGATGGTTCTCGCCGTGGTCACGCCGCCTCCTCGTCGCTGACGCTCGAGCGCGTGGTGTCCTGCTCCACAGCGTGGACCAGCGTCAGATAGGTGTCCTCCAGGGTCGCCCGGCGAACCTCCAGCTCGGCGATGTCGTCCCCGTGCTCACGGAACAGCTCGCGGACGAAGCCGGTGGAATCGGCGGTAACCTGCTCGAACCGGTGTCCGCCTCGGATCCACCGGACCTGGTCTTCGACAGCGATCTGCCGTGCTAGGTCCGCCGACGTGCCTTCGGCGATGATCCGGCCGTCGACGAGGATTGCGATGCGATCGGCGAGCTGGTCCGCCTCGGCGAGGTCGTGGGTGGTGATCAGCACCGTCAGCTCGAGCTCGGCGGCCGCCGTTCGGAGCAGGTCGTGGAAGTCTCGACGCGCTTGCGGGTCAAGCCCGGCCGTGGGCTCGTCCAGAAACAGTAGTTTCGGTCGCCCGACCAGACCGACCGCCACATCGAGCCGGCGCCGTTGCCCACCGGAGAGACGACGGACCTGCTGACCTGCCTGATCAGACAGCCCCACCGCGGCGAGCAGCTCCTCGGTATCCCACGGCCGTCGTACCTGGGGCGTGGCGTACGGGGCATAGAGCGAGCCCTGATTGGCCAGGAAGTCACGCAACCGCCACTTCCCGTGGTCGCGCCACGACTGCAGAACGATCCCGACCCGCGACCGCCACGCCTCGTCACCGTGGAAAGGGTCGACACCCAAGACGGTGACCTGCCCGGCGGAGCGCCCGCGGAACCCCTCGAGGATCTCGATCGTCGTGGTCTTCCCAGCCCCGTTCGGGCCGAGCAGCGCCACGACCTGTCCACGCTGAACGCGCAGCGACACCCCCTTCAGCACGTTCATCGAGCCGTAGCGCATACGAAGGTCCTCGACCTCGATCGCCGCCTCACCGGTGAGCTCGCCGCTCATCGAGGCCCACCCCTTCGCCCCGCGACAGCAACCGAGGCCCTGACGGTAGCGATAGTGACGCCTCGACGGGCCAGCGATTCGGCGACAACACCCGGCGCCGACACGAGCCCGAGCGCCAAGTGCTCGACGCCCAGCGAATGACCACCGGTCATGCCGACCTGCCGGTCCGCCTCCTCAAGCGCCCGCAGGGCCGTGCCCGACATCATTGGACGTTGCCACCGGCTTGGCGGTCTGGTTCCCGAGTCGGCCAGCGCGCCGGCACCGAGCTGCTCCTCGATCTGCCCCACGACGGCGTCCACATCGATTCCCAGCCCGGCCAAAGCGTCGGTTTCCGTCGCGGTCAGGCCCCCCTTGCGGCGCGCCTGCTCGATCTCGGCTCTGATCTGCGCCCGCTCTGTGTCGCCGACGACATTTTCGAGCAGAACCCTGCCCTCCTCGTCGTCGAGCAGGGCCTCAAGAATGTGAACTTCACTGATCTCCGGTGACTCGTCCCGCACTGCGCACTCGTAGGCCCGGGCCACCACGGACCGGGCACCTCGTGTCAGACGGTTCAACATCGGTTATCGCCTCCCGTGCTTCTTGTACGCGGCCTGGCGAGTAACGCCCAGCTCACGGGCAACTTCGGCCCACGACCACCCGAGCGCGCGAGCCTTGCGGACCTGCGCGTCCTCCAACTGGTCAACCAACTTCCGCAGGCCCGCAGCGGCCCGCAGCCCCACCCGTGGGTCCTGATCGCTCGCCGCCGTCGCCAACGCCACCGCCTCTGTCATCTTGCCAACCTAGGTTGGCGGTACCCAGCGTGTCAACCCAAGTTGGCACGAGTCAGGTCAGAACTGTCAGCATTGACGGACACGATCCCTGGCCGGCCCCGGGTGACGTCAGGTTTCACGAGCAGCTGACCTCAGAGTTCACGACCGAAGCCAGGGACCAAACTGGCGTCCTCGCCGGCAGCGGATAGCCCTGCACCGAGCAGAGTGCATCGCCATCGCGCACGCGGCCGGCTGGTCGAAGTACCGCACGCCCAGCGACTCGGCATCACGCGCCGCGCCGTGTCGACGAAGCGTCGACACGGCCCACCAGATCCTCGGCCGCGTTCTTGGCCGCTGAAGTTCAGCGCAACGGCGGCCTCGAAAAGGGATCGGACCGGCGTCTCAAGGACCTCCTCGCCGAGGGGCCAGCGCTCGCTCGCGCTGAGGCGCCGTCGCCGCGCCTATGCCTTCACCCCGCTGACCAAGCGCGACAAGGACGGCTACCAGCGATTCAAGGGGCCAGCGCTCGCCGGACTCGTCGGTTGCGTCAACCGGCCCCGCTCGATGCGGCTGTCGCACACCCACCCGACCACCGCGTGCTCGCAGGGCTGGGAATGTGCCTGCTCCAAGACCGTCACCGTCGGACCGGACAAGTCAGCTCGGGAACGCCAGCCTCAGCCGTGGGGAACCAGCCTCTGGGCTGCCGCATACCACCGCCGTCGGCCATCGAATCGACCAACGCGGAAGCCAAGATTCACCGGCTCGACATCGGTCGAGGGTTCACCCGCGTCTTCGGCACCGTCCGCAACACGTTGCTGGTCGCGTTCGCCTTCGCCGGGATGAACGACCGGATGATCCGGGACTGGCACGCCGGGCGCCGCCTCGCCGATCCGTGAGCGGTGTATGTGTCCGAGACCGACCTCGGTGACGGCGGAGGCATCATCAAGAAGACACGCACTCGGCGCCGAACGGGGACCCTGGCGGACCTACTGGACCACCCGCCGCCCGGCAGTGCAGTCAAGTCCGCAACTGAGGGCTTGCGATGACCACCCAGCACCACTGCACCTGACAACCCGAGCCGAACAGTCGTACCCGAAATCGCCCACCAACCGACGTTGGCAGGCGATTCTCGTTGCATCGACGCGCCTGTCGGCACTTGTCCCGGAACTACGACCGCGCTGCCGACCCGAAGACGTAGAAACCCCGCCGGGACGAATCCTGGCGGGGTTATCTGACTAATACTGTGGAGTTCGCTGAACATCCCTGAGTGGGTCGTTCAGTTAACTCGCTGACCTGCGTGCACGTTGACCTGCGCAGACAGGCTGGCACAGGCTAAGCACTCCGTTTGGCACACCCGCAGGTGACGGTGGAGGGGACCGGACCCCAACGACGATCAGACCGAGCGTCGCAGTCGCCAGTGGGACTCGGGCGCTCTGCCAGTGCATGGGCGGTGAGCGGAGATCCGTAGAGTCTGGTCATGAGTGAAGTTGGGGACTTTCTCACGGCCCACCTGAAGGGCCTTGCCGGGCCGTACCTGTTCGTTGGGTCCGGGCTCAGCCGCCGATACGCCAACCTTCCAGATTGGTCGGGGTTGCTGTCCACCTTCGCGGAAGACACGGACAACGAGTACGCCTACTACCGGACGAGCGCGAAGGGTGACCTTCCTGCGGTAGCGACGTTGATCGCTGAGGCGTTCTACGACGTGTGGTGGAAGAAGTCGAAGTACGGACCGTCACGCGCCAAGTGGCGGGATGTGCTGGTCGATCGGCAGTCACCCCTGAAGCATGAGATCGCCGCGCACCTTGACGAGCTGGTGTCGAAGGTGAAGGTCCCGGATGCGTTGCAGCACGAGTTCGACTTGATGAAGATGGTTCAACCCGACGGGATCATCACCACCAACTACGACAGCTTGCTGGAGAGGGTGTTCGACACCTACAGGGTGTTCGTCGGCCAGGATCAGCTCCTGTTCTCCGACACCCAAGGGATCGCGGAGATCTATCAGATTCACGGATCAACAGCAGAGCCAGAGACAATTGTGCTGACTACTGAGGACTACGACGACTTCCAAAAGCGGAACGCCTATCTGGCTGCCAAGCTAACGACCATCTTCGTGGAGCACCCGATCATCTTTCTCGGTTACTCGATGGGCGATGAGAACATCCAACGGATCTTGCATGCATTGGTGCAAGCGCTGCGCGGGCCGAACATCTCGAAGCTGCGGGACCGGCTCATCTTTGTGGACTGGCAACCAGAAGCAACTCCATCCAAGCAGACGCGGATCATCAGCGTGGGCGGCGCGGACATCGAGGCAATCGAGATTGTTGTCCCTGACTTCGTCGAGCTGTTCACCGTGCTGGGTCAACGGGTCCGTTCATTACCGGCGCGAACGTTGAGGCACCTCAAAGAGCAGGTGTTTGAGCTGGTCAAATCCAACGACCCCAACGAGCGGCTCGTTCACGTCACGGACATCGACGCCGACACCGCCAAAGACCTCGAGATCGTGTTCGGGATCGGCGCGAAGATGACGCTTCGCGGCGTCATCGGGCAGAACCGATACGACATCATGGACGACGTGCTCAGCGCACCTGACCGGCAGCTCCCCGCCGATCGGGTGCTCGAGCACATCGTCGCCAAGACCCCTGCAGCCACCTACATTCCGTGCTTCAAGTACCTGCGCCGCATGGGAGCACTTACCGACGACGGAACGGTCAGAACCGATGTGGCCGTACCAGAAACCGTTCGGCGTCGCGCCGAAAGAGTGTCAGGCTCGATCCCTCCCACAACACCTGCAACTGATCGGACAATTGCGGACCTGGAGAAGAACCTCGGCGCAGACTGGATCTACAAAAATCTGTTCGACCTTAGGCAGTACACCACTGACACGGACGGGCTCAGGGACTTCCTGATCACCCACGTAGCGGACAAGCGGGTTAAAAAGCGAAGCACGGCCTACGGCAAGCTGGTTGTCCTCTACGACTGGCTTAAGTACCGCACCCCGTAGACCGTCGCGCATCCAGTGCACGCGCGATGAGCGGAATGCGACGGGTCGATACGAGCGGAGGAAGAGTCGCCGATGGCGAATAGCTTCTGGTCTGGGCCAACGCCGTGGTGGGCGACGGTAGCGATCGGCGTCGTGGCAACCGGGACCGCTCTGTTCGTCATGTTCAGAAACAACAGTGCGGCCAGGCAGCGCGACGCAAACAAGCGGGCAGCGGACGACAGGCGTGCGGATCGCGTAACGGCGGCGTCGGTGCGCAGTGTCTGTGACGTGTTCATCCGTGCCTACCGCGAGTACTACGAGATTTGGGGAGCAGCGTTCGACCCCGACAACGGGATACCGCCGGAGTACGTCGCCGATCTGCGGGCCACCGCGAAAGCGTCCGCCAACGCGCTCAGTATCGAGCTGATGCGGGCTCAGGTGGTGTTGAACTCCGATCAACTCATCGCGCTCGGCAGCGAGATCGAGAAGCAGGAACGCGAGTTGATGCGGAAGATGGATCTGTACGAGCAGGGTCTGGCGATCCGTCTCCCGCATCCCGGATCCACTGACCTCCTGTTCGCCGGTCTCGTAAACGCCCTCCGCGAGTACTTGAACGCCAGCGTGCTGGTCACGCGGGACTGAGTGCTGCTGCGCTTCTACTGGGCTGTAGGACCAGCCGTCGACAGCCGACAGCTTTCCGCGCCACAGTGCGCCGTCTTTGGGCCACCATCCGTTCGACGTGAGGTGTTGTGCGTCTTGCAGGTGGACGTAGTCGGGATAGCGGTCAGTGTTGGCGGTCAGGCGGGCGAAGTGGAGCGCGTAGGTACGTTTGTCCCCCTGGATGGCGTCGGGGTCGTGTTCCATCTCGCGGGCGATCATGTCATCGGTGAGCTGCAGGTAGATGGCGGCGGGGACGAGGGTGCCCCGGATCGGGGTGCCGTTGACTGTGAGCACAAGCTCGATACCCGGCTCGTCAAGGTCCCAGGTACCGGCGGATTCGTTCACCCACTTGACCAGATCGGACAGAGCAGGGTCGGTGCCGGGAGGGGCACGTGTACAGATGGCGGTTCGGGATTCGGCTTCCGATCGGTCATCCGTCCCCCAGTGCTTGTTGGCGATGGCATCACCGTATAGCCGTGCGGTGCCTGTGGAGCTCGTCGGCACACCTGGTAGCCGCTCGAGCTGAAAACGTGCGAGGTTGGCTGCTGCCGAAATGGTAGTGAATGACCCCCACTCAGTTTAGACGCGAGGTGTCTCACATCCGAGCTCGATCAGCTCTACGAGCTGTGCTCAGTCGACATCAGCTTGCGACACAAGGACGATGGCTTCGTCTATGAGGTCTGGAACAGCCAGCACTCCAGCCTCTAGGACGTATTCGATGGCGGTGGCGTGCTCGGACCGGTTGACGTCGATCATCTCGGTCCATCGAACGGGCTGGTACCGGGTGAGCATCGACATCGCGTATAGAACCATCCACCAGGCCATCAAGGGGTGCACCGGCAATCCTGCCGGGTCAGCTTCCAAGGTTGGGTAAGCAAGCGTCTGTTGGCCCCGGTAGCGAATGAGCGACGCGTCGAGGACGTGGCCGGACCCCAAGTCGTCGGGACGTTTCCACCGAAGAGCGAACGCCATGTTCGGACTGGGCCAGTCCACGTTCGAGCCGCTTGGGGTTGTCGGGATGAACCCCGCCAGCGCGGGGTACCGCGACACGTACTCCGTAACCGTTGGGCGCTTCTCCGCTGGCACGGCGAGCAAGGACTGAGGTAGTGCCACGTTTGCGGTCTGGGCCACGAACGCCCCAGATGGAATCCAATCGTCGCCGTAGGTCACGTCGAGCGGCGGGTACAGAGTGGGAGCGAGCGGTGCGTGGATCGTGGTTTCGTAAAGCAGAGGCCAGAGTTCGGCGACGGTGACCCTCTTCGGCTGTGGGGAGCCCAGGACGGACGAAAGACGCCTGAAGCTGGAATTCTCGGTGCCGCCGGTCGCTATCTCGAGATCCTGGATGTCGCCACTAGTGTCGTATGAATGAGGTTTCTTTACGTCGGGTGGCGTGCGGGATGATTTCGTTTGCGGTCTTGGTCCAGGTGAACGGTTGACAGTCGGTGTTCCAGTTGTCGATGAATCTGGTGATCGCGCCGATGAGGTTGGTGACGGAGTTGAACGCGCCACGGCGGATGGCTTGACGGGTGATGATGCCGAAGAAGATCTCGACCATGTTGAGCCATGATCCGGAGGTCGGGGTGAAGTGCATGGTGATGCGGGGGTTCTGGGCGAGCCAGGCCTTGACTCGGGGGTGTTTGTGGGTGGCGTAGTTGTCGACCACCAGGTGCAGCTGGACTCTTGGGTAGGCCTTCGCGACCTGCTTGAGGAACCGCAGGAACTCCTCGGAACGGTGCCGGGGGAGGCAGGTCTGGGTGACCTTGCCGGTGCCGATCTCGAGGGCGGCGAACAGGGTGGTAGTGCCGTGTCGGATGTAGTCGTGCGTCCACTTCTCCGGCAGGTCGGGGCGCATCGGCAGGATCGGCGCGGTCCGGTCCAGGGCCTGGATCTGGCTCTTTTCGTCGATCGAGAGCACCACGGCCTTCTCCGGCGGGTTCAGGTACAGCCCTACCACGTCACGGATCTTCGCCTCCAGTTCCGGGTCGGTGGAGAACTTAAACGTCTCCTGTTTGAACGGTTTGATGCCCCACCGCTTCCAGATCTTGGCGACCGTGACGTTGGAGATCCCGAGCCGTTTGCCCAGGATGCGGCTCGACCAGTGGGTGATCCCGAGGTGTTCCGGCGGAGCGGAAAGGGTTGCGTTGATCACCTGGATCTGGTCGATCTCCGGCTCCCGGCCCTTCTTCGGTCGGTCATTCAACCCGGCCAGACCTTCGCCGAGGTAACGGTTCCGCCACGCCGTCACGGTCGGCCGGGTCGATCCGGTCTTGTCCACGATCTCGTTCGTCCCGGCACCATCCGCGGCCAGCAACACGATCCTGGCCCGCCGCGCCAAACCCGCCGGCACCGACGGGGACCGCACCCAGGACTCCAACACTCTGCGATCGGATTCCGACACCACCGGGACAGGATTTCGAGACATGCTCCATTCTCTCGAAACGCTCACACAATGTAAAGCCAACACGCTAACGCGACACTAGCGCGGTCGAGCCCTAGGGGCTTCAACCCGTGCCCGAGAAGCCGCCATTCAGAGTTGGACAGACCTGGCGCAGTTGCTGCGACGGCCCGCCCTGCCTGCGATAACCCATAGAAAAGGTTCAACGCCCGGCTATCAAAATCGATCCGACCAGCAGCGCGAAGCTGCTGCTCAGCTTGTTCCAACGCGGCCCTGAAGATGGCAGCGCGATCCGGATCGTCCCCAGGGACCGGAGGCAATGCGCGTTTCTTCCGCACCGACCGCCACACCTCGGACGACGATCGAAGACCAACATCAAACCAGGTCGGGGACATCTGTCGAGCATCTCATCGCCGCAAGCAGTTCCGAGCCACTTCCCTGAACCTCTAGCCCAAATTTCGTGCGACTCGGTTCGACTCGGCCCATGAATAGCGAAAGTGCCTGTCTCGTAACGGTAATGGGACTTGTTCAGGGGTTTCAGGACCGATCAGATGGGGCACTTTCAAGGTGAACAGTAGCAAGAACAGGCTGGGACTGCTGCGGGTGCCGCGGGAGGGTGTCCGCGGACGGGTGTCGGGCTGTTGCGGGAGGTCGCGGCCATGTCCGGGCTGTCCGCGGGGGCCTCCGAGGTGTTGGCCGATACGCCGGTGGTTGCACGATCCGGGGGTGGTGTTCACGGACTTGGCTGCGGCCGTCGCGGACGGCGCCGAGCTGTAGCTGGAGTCGGTCGGCCCGACTCGGTGAGTTACCTGCTCATCGGTTGTCTCGACACCTATACTGCCACCGTGATCCAGCGCCAGCTCGTCAACCAGGACGCCTTCAACCCAACACTTCGCCTCCCGTACAACTTGCGGCAGATCGACTTCGAGAGCGCGATGCAGGATGTTTACGACTTCTTCTACGATGTGAACCGGCACCTGAAGGACAAGGACCTGCCACGACTGGACGACATGCTACGCCCGGCGATCTGTTCGGGCGTCGTTTCAGACATGCTCACGGAGTCAATGGCCAAGCACTCTCGATCGCTGACAGTGAATACGTACTTCAACGGTCATCCGGACTTGGTGGTCAAGGGCGAATACCCGAACAACAAGGCCAAGTCGGGCGAGATGGGCGTCGAAATCAAGTCCACGCGTAAGGCTGGCGGTGCTGTCGACACGCACGGAGGTCGAAAGCAATGGATGTGCGTATTCGTCTACGGCGTTGATAGTGAAACCGAACCGGCCAAGGATAGGACTCCGCTGATATTTCGAGAGGTCTATCTCGGGCAAGTCGAACCGGACGACTTTCGACGTAACGAACGGGGCGCTCTTGGCACACGCACCTCTACGCTCGACAGGGCGGGTATCGCCAAACTGCGTGAGTTTTGGGTTTACAGGGACTTGTCCTGAGGTGGCTGGTATGCCACCAGCTTGGGAATCGCACGCTTCGCCGCGTCCACGTATAGCGGATCAAGCTCCACACCGGCACTGGTGTATCCAACGGCTTCTGCCGCCGCAAGAGTTGAGCCCGACCCTGCGAAGGGGTCGAGGACTACTCCTATGCCCAACGGCAGCATTGCGCGGACGACCTTCCGTAGAAATGCCTGTGGCTTGAGTGACGGATGTCCGGCGAGCTTGCGCTCGTTCGACCGTGTTGGAGCTGACCGGATGACATCTCCGAACGGCTGATCATCCGAGATTCGGCGCAGGCCTCCGGTTCCCCACCTCCTTAGGTTCCCAGCAACCGTCCCTTCGATCGGCTTGCGGAACAATACCCATGGCTCCCACATCGACCGCGGCATGACCGATACATCTGGGAACTCCTCATGGGCATTCTTGGGCCGATCGCCGCCGCGCATGGTCATAACCAGGCGGACGATTTCGCCACGGCGCTCGAGTCCAGCATCGTTGAGCGCAGACGACACGAAGTAAGACACGAGGGGATTCGCTGCAATTAGGACGTGTGCGCCCGGCACGAGGCGAGGCAGTAGTGCGTCGCCGAAGTTCCTAAAGAACAGCTCGAGGCTATCGAGTTCAGGCGCCGTTAGAGTCGTGAACCGTGGGAGTGGGGCTCGTTGGTGCCCATCAAATGACGGTGGCACTCGCCAAACGCCACCCTTCCCGGCCCGAAGCTTGCGTTGCTGAGAGGGGCTGTATTCAACGAGTCCGTATGGGGGATCGGAAACAACGCCGTGGATCGAGTTCTCAGGCTGGTTGCGAAGCCATTCCAGCGCATCGGCGTTGAATAGCTTAGTATTGCCGAATGTAAATGCTGGCTCATCGTTGGCCTGCGGCTCAGATCGTTCGAGGCTGAGGTCGCCGGTCACTTCGAACTCGTCAGCCGGTAATAGCCGCGACCAGCGCGGATGAAGCGCTTGGGAACATTGAGTCGCAGGTAGGAACGTATCGATGACTCACTGACGTCGTCGCCGAGGCGGAGGCGCACAGCGACGACAATGTTGCCCACGGTTGCACCGTCCGGAGACGCTTCGAGTGCCGCGACGATCGCATCCCTAACCGTTCCAGGCTGCCTGCGCACGCTCATCGCTTCCTCCCGAAGACGTCTAGACGTCAAACTGTACCACATGTGATCGCTCATGTGCGTCACATCCCCTCGTGTGCTGGATGCTGACGAAGGGTAGATTGCCGCACCGACACTGGGCCAGCAGGCACTGACCTGCAGGAATGTGCGGGTCCGATGAGCCTTGGCGCACTTCGCGGTCACGAACTTGAACCACCGCAGAGCTGGAGATAGCTTTCGGCGCTCGGCAATAACTTCGCTCCGAAGTGGACGAGCCTGACCTCGGATTTCCGAAAGTCATTCGCAGCGCGTCCACTGCTCGGTCATGGCATGCCGCTAACCTGGCTCTTGGTGGATCGGGTCGTTGAAGATCGAGGACTATCCGCGATCTCGCTCGTGCTAGCCGAACGCGGCCGTAAACGTCAGCGGCTTAACGGTGTAGGTCTGCGGTTTGGAGTCGACGTCGACGCCCTTGTAGGTCAGGGCCCCGGCAAAGACGGTTGGGGGGCTCGTTTCGCGGCGTTTTAGCTGGTCAGCAGTAGTGTGATGGGTCGGTCGGGACGGTTTGTGTAGTGCCGGTTGGCGTGGGCGATGTTGGTGTGGCCGGTCGTAGCGCGCTGATCGCCAGGTTCCGCAGGCTGGCCATGACCTGGGGGCCGTGTCCGGTGCGGATCTGGGATCGGTCTTCGTCGTAGGTGACATCGCGGACCCAGTGGAGTTGGTTCTCGATGTGCCAGTGCCCGCGGATCCACTCGGCGAGCTGTTCGGGTTGGGCCTGGGCGGCGGTGAGGTCGGTGACCGCGTACACGGTTTCGGTGCGCCATTTCCTGCTTCGTGGTCGGCGGGTGCGGCGGGTGATCCGCAGGGCCTGGGCGGCGTGTGGAAGGTTGATGCCGGCGGCCACGGTGAGAGCTTTCAGACAGCGTTGCTCGATCCGCCCGTGGGCCTTCCCGCCGGCGAAGTGTCCGGTCGGAACGTCGGCCCATGGCAGGCCCGCGAGTTGGGAGTGCAGGGCCGGCTGGTTGCCCTTCACCGTCAATAGGTAATGCGCTCCGCGCTGGGTCACCAGGTAGCTGGCGTGAGAGCGTTGGCAGTGCAGCGCGTCGGCGGTGATGATCGTGCGGTTCAGGTCGGTGGTGTCTAGTAGTGTTGGCAGCATGGGGATCTCGTTGGTCTTCACATCCACGTTGAGCTGTCCCAGGACCACACCGTCGATGTGGGTGATCACCGCGAGCAGGTGCGGGCATCGACCATCGCCGGTGCGGGCGCCGCGCACCGATTTGCCATCGACTGCCACCGCCCGCAGGCCGTGGAACCCGGCGGTACGTTTGGCGGCCCACTGCCCCAGGACCTGGTCGAGGTGGTCGGCGTCCAGTCGTTGCAGGGTGCGGCGGAACGCTGATTCCGACGGGACGGTATCGCCGGCTCCGAGCCCGGCTGACAGGTGCGGCGCCAGGTCGGCGGCCCACTGCGCGATCGCGGTGAACGACCTGGCTCCGGCGATCACCGCGCACACCGACAACGCCAATAACTTCGGCAGTCGGTGCCGTACCCCGCGGCGGTCACGGGGATCAACGACCGTGGCAAGGGCCGGGATCAGCAACTGGCTAGGTAGCACGAACTCGTCGACCAGGTCGATGAGTTGGTCGACAACGGGGTGGATGGGTGAGGATATGACGGCGGGCATGGTTCCTCTGGTTGATCTTGATGGCGTGAGAACCTTCATGATCAACTCGGGCGTCATGCCCGCACCGCTATCCCGGCCAAACGGCGTGTCCCGACACGAAACCGCAGGTCAAGAATCTAGCGAACGACTTTGCCGACCCCCTGCCTTGTAGGTGACCTTCGTTTGGAAGGTTCCAGCGACGCTGCGAGTGGTCACTGGCACTTGGTAGACGACGACCACATGTCGCTTTGCGCTCGCAGCTGCGGTGTTTACGGCTTTGGCTGGTTTGCCGTCCGCGGTGAGTGTCCAGCCGGTGGTGTCGATTTGTGGTGGCGCCGCTGGCAACCCAGTCGTGGTCGGCGGCGCCTTCGGCCCACATTTGCCCGGTGGGCGCCGAACCTAGCTGAGGGTCGTAGGGCGTGAAGGCGATGGCGGTCACGGACGGGCCGTACGTGACTGTGGTGCCGTCCGGGTAGGTGCCGTCGAATTGCGGCAGAAACCGTATTCACGCCAACAGTCATCGAGCGTTACACAGCGGTTGGCATGCCGAACTACACCGAGCGTTCCCGGAGCACCCGCCGCGCCACGCTTCGCACCATCGCCCGTGCGGTCACCACAAAAGCACCGTGGGAACCGAAACCGGAGCTGCTGCCGCGCAACCAGATGCGTGCACCGTTGTCAGGCGACGAAATTGCCCGCTTGTGGGAAATCGCCAACCAGCAACCGACGCCGCAACGTACTCGCACCGCCTGCACCTTCGTCGCGTTCGGTCTAGGAGCAGCGCTGCGTCCGCTGGAGTTCCTCGCCGTCACCGCCAACCACATTCGGCGTGACCACGGGCTGGTTGTCATCAGGGTTTCGGGCGACAGGGCACGTACGGTCCCTGTCCGCCTGAGGTGGGCACCAGCGGTGCTGCGGCTCACCGACCAATACCCGGACGGTCCGCTGATTGGCCCCGCCGGGACGAGCCGCAACCGGCTGAACATCCTGCTCCACTGTGTGATCCGGCCCGCCTACGGTGATCCGGCCCGCCGACGCGCCCAGCCTCAGCGTACATCGCATGCACACGACGTGGATGGTCGACGTGCTCAACTCCGGTGTCCCGCTGGTCGAGTTCATGGCGGCTGCCGGTTGGACAACCGGATCACGAATCGGGGAGCTGGTCCCGTACCTGCACCACCGTGAGCCGGGCAAGTCTTGGCCGGATATTGCGGGTGTCCATGACTGACCTCGTTCAGTGCACCGGGCGACGTGGCGTCGACTGTCACCGGCAGCCGCTTTCCGCCGGGCCACGACCGTGGTCGACACGTCCGGGCTGCTACCCGTCGTGGAACACAACCTGGTCGCCACGACCGGAAGGCCACGAGAGTTCACGGCACGGGCCTTCCTCGTCGGGTGCACGCTGCATTCCGTCCTGGGTGCCAAGAGGCTGGTCATGACCGACATCGCCGAAACACTCCACGCGATGCCGCCGTCGCAGCGCCACGAGCTCGGAGTGGGCCGGGCTGTCACCTACCCGATGCTGTGGCATGCGTTTACCAAGCTGGCCGAACTGTTTGACAGCGGCGGCCTCTTCGTCCCCGGCACCGACGAACGGCTGACGGTGCAGCAGTTCGCGGACCGCCTACTGGCCGTGTCAACACCCAACAACTACGTCAGGTCATCTTCGGTAGCGATCGACGGCACCGACCTCGAAACTTGGGGGCGACGTCGATCCTGGGGCAACAAGAAAACATTGTCGACAGCGGGCACCGAAATCCCCGAGGGGACCGTCATCGCGCCGGACAAGCCGGTGAACGAGTCGGGTTGGCCCCGCATCGGCGCAGACGGACGCCCACAACACTCACCGGACCCTGACGCCCGCGACGGCTACCGCAGCGGACACAACGGCAAGAGAGGCGACATTTACCACGGCTACGAGCTGCACCTCGCCACTCAGCTCCCCGGCGTCGGCGGACCTGCCGTCCCCCACCTCATTGTGGGAATGACCCTCGCCCCCGCCGGGACGCACCGTGGTAACGCAAGTGTCCGCACCATCGACGGCCTCACCGCCACGGACTCAAGATCGCGGAGCTGTGCGTCGACCGTGGCTACTCGTTCTGCAAACCGGAAACATTCACCTACCCGATGTGGAAACGCGACATCGAAGTCTGGGCCGACCTGCACCCGCTGCAACGCGGACAACGACCCGGACCCATCCCCGGCACCATCTGGATCGACGGCACCCTATTCAGCGACGCACTCCCGAAGGCAATGCGGTCCATGAGCCGCCCGGCCAGTTCGCCACCGCCGCCGAAGTCCTCGCCTCGCAGGCCGCGTTCGACAAGCGTCGCCCCTACACCTTCACCCCGCTCACCAAACGGGACACGGACGGCTACCAGCGGCTCAAAGGACCAGCGCTCGCCGGACTGGTGCGGTGTGTCAACACCCCCAAGTCGATGCGGCTCCCGCACACCCGACCCACGACCACCTGCACGCCGGGGTCACCCTGCGCCTCCGGAGGACCGTCACCGTCACCCCGGACCAATCACCGCGGGAACGCATGCCAGCCGCCTGGGGCACCACCGACTGGGCTGCGGGCTACCACCGCCGGTCCGCGATCGAGTCGACCAATGCCGAAGCCAAGACCCACCGGCTGGACATCGGACGCGGCTTCACCCGTGTCTTCGGCACCGTCCGCAACACGTTGCTCACAGCGTTCGCCTTCGCCGGGATGAACGTTCGGCTACTCCGCGACTGGCACGCGAAACGTCGTCTCCCGGATCCGTGGGCCGTCCACCTCGAAGAGCCCGACCTCGGCGACGGACCTACACCGAAATCCACTCGGACCAAGCGCCGAAGCCGAACCTTGACTGACCTGCTCGACCACCCGCCACCCGATGGCGAAGTCAAGTCGGAGCCGAAGGCCTCACGATGAACCACACACCTCACCGCACCACCTGACCCCAGCCGAACAGCCGAACCCGAAATCGCCCGCCAACGTCAGTTGGTGGGCGATTCTCGTTGCAGCGACGTACCTGTCGACGCCTGTCCCGGATCTAAGATCGCGGTTTCGACCCCAAGACGCAGATAACCCCGCCCGGACGAAACCGGGCGGGGTTATCTGAACACCACGTAGGGAGTTCGCTGAACATCCCTGAGTGGGCAAGGGGGGAGTTGAACCCCCACGTCCTTGCGGACACACGGACCTGAACCGTGCGCGTCTGCCATTTCGCCACTTGCCCGAGCGACCGATCCAGGTTAACACGCAGTCTCATTCGCCGGACCCGGCTCGCCCCCTGTGCAGTCCACGCTGGAGTGGCCGGGTGCTGCGCGTTCCGGTGCCGACGCTGGCAAATTGTGGTCGGCGCTGGCGAAATATCGCCAGCGTCGGGTATAGATCGCCAGCGGATGGCGGAAGCGGGTGGCTGAAGGGTGGCAGGGCTACAGCTCGCCGGCCTGCCCGCCTCGACCTCGCTTCACCTCGCCCCTGCGTTTCTTGGCGGAGATCCGGCGTTCCTGCGAACCCCTGGTCGGTGTGGTGGGCCGGCGTTTACGGGGTGGCGGCGCGGCAGCCGCGCGGAGCAGGGTGAGCAGCCGGAGCCGGGCAGCTTGTCGGTTCGCCAGCTGCGCCCGCTGCTCGCTGGCCGCGATCGTCAGCACGCCGGCCACCAGCCGGTGGGCAAGTCGCTCGACCATCCGGTTGCGCAGATCGGTTGGCACCGAAGGGGAGTGGGCGACGTCGAAGGACAGCTCGACCCGGGAATCGGCGGTGTTGACGCCCTGCCCGCCCGGCCCCGAACTGCGGGAGAAGCGTTCGTGCAGCTCGGCGGCGGGGATCACCAGCCGGCTGTTCACGATCAGCTCGCCCGCCATGGCATGAGTGTGCCGCACGCCTCGGCGACGCCCCGGCGGATAGTCAGCGGTGCTCGGGCGCCGGCGGTCAATGACGAAACGACGACTGAAGCGGCGTCCAGCGGCGACACAAACTGTCCGTCGGGAAACATTGAACTGTGACGGGCGGCGGGCGGAGGTGGGGAGTGCGGCATAGTGGATGGGCGACGCGTCGCGCGGGCGCCCGGGCACGTCTGCTGGCCGCGCTGACGGCTCTCAGCTTCACCATTACCGTGCTGATCACCGGCATCCTGGGTCTGGTCGACTCCGGTTCGGTGGACGGCGTACGTCAGTATCTGGCCGGCGTGGACGACACGGCGGCGGTCAGCCAGTTCAGTACCAGCCTGGCGAACGTTCCGGCAGCGCAAGAGGCCGCAGTGCGCACGCTCACCGCCGTCGAGTTCGGCGGCTTACCCGTGCGGCAGTACCGGCGGCTGAAGTCGTTGCCGTACACGGTGAACGAGCCGGCATCCGGCGGCGAACGGACCGACACCGTCATCCGGTTGGGCAGCTACGACGACTTCGCCGCACACGCCAGGATCACTTCCGGAAGGTGGCCGGACCCGGGCGGCTCCACAGCGGGCGGCTCCACAGCTGGCAGTGCCACAGCGGGCAGTGCCACAGCGGTGGCTGTTCCGCAGCCGATCGCCCGGCAGTGGCGGCTGACCGTCGGCGACCGGCTGCAGGCCAGGGGCGCCGCCGGCGCGGTCGTGACGCTGGAGGTGGCAGCGGTGTTCGCGCCCGATCCGGGTCCCTTCTGGCGCGCCGATGTCGCACTGGTCAACGAACAGTCGGCGGCCGATCTCAGTCCGACGCTGGTGGTGTCCGAGGCCGCGCTCACCGCAGCAGGCGGGTCCCCGAGCGTCGGCTGGGTCTTCCAGGTGGCCGCCGACCAGATATCGCCGAAGCAGGTGGGTCCGCTGCGGCGGGCGTTCGCCGGATTGCCGGACGCCGTCCGCCGCGACTTCACCATCTCGGTGAACGGCGCGTTGTTCGCCGGTGATCTCGCCGGCTCCCTGGCGGTGCTGCAGGGCAGCCTGGACGCCGCCGTGGTCGCCCAGCCGCTGCCGATCATGCTCATCGTCGCGTTCGGGCTGGTGATGGTCCTGCAGATCGGCCGGCTGATCACCGACGACCGGCGCAGCGAAACCGCACTGCTGAAGTCACGCGGGCTGTCGGCCGGCCGGTTGTCCAGCTGGGCGGCGGCCGAGGCGATCCTGTTCGCGGTGCCCGGCGCGCTACTCGGAGTGGCGGCGTCGGCGCTGCTCACCGCGGTGCCGCTGGCCGGCTGGTGGACGGCGCTGGCCGTGGTGCTGGTCGCCATGGTCGCGTGCACCGTCCCGGCCTGGCGGGACGGCGTGGCCACCCTGATCCGCAGCCGGATCGACGACTCCGGGCGGGGCGCAGGAGCCGTGGCCGGGGGCGCACTGGTGCTGTTGGCGGCCGCGGCGGCATTCGCGGTCTGGCGGTTCCGGCGAAGCGGGGCGGACGCGGTGCGTGATGTCGGCGGCCGCCGGGTGCTGGATCCGGCCGTGCTGCTGGCCCCGCCGGTCGTCCTGGTGGCGTTGTCCGCCGCCGGACTGGTGCTGTTCGGGCTGGCCGGAGCCGTGGCCGAGCGGCTGGCGGCCCGGCGATCGACGGCGCTGACGACGGTGCTGCCGGCCCGCCAGCTGGCCCGTCGGCGCGCGGTCTTCGGGACCGCCGTCATGTTGATCGCGATGGCGGTCGGCGGGCTGTGCGTGGCCGCCGGCTACGCCAGCACCACCGCCCGGCACCAGCAGGTCACCGCGCGGCTGGGTAACGGCGCCGACATCAGGGTCACCACCCCGGCCGGCGACCTCAGCGCCTACGCCGGCTACCGCGACCCGGCAGCCCGGTACGCCCCGCTACCCGCCGTCACCGCCGCCGGCACGGTCCAGCGGCTGGACACCACGGCCGGCGACACCCCCGTCACCCTCGTCGGTATCGGCGCCCGCGGGCTGGAAGCACTCACCCGCCCCGGTCCTCGATTCGATCCGGCGGCCCAGGCGGCGGTAATGGGATCGGGCGCAGACTCTGGCGCGCCGCTGCCGAGCGGGGCAACCACCCTCACCCTCCGAGGAACCGTCAACACCGGCAACGGCGGCGCCGGAAGTCCCGCCTCCGTCCAGATGCCGGTCACCGGCTGGCTGCTGACACCCGACGGCGCGCTGGCCCCGACCCTTCTCGGCGAGGCCAAGATTCCGCTGAATACCATCAGCACCTTCGAGTTACGGGCGCCGCTGCCCGGCCTGCGCCCGGGCACCCGGCTGGTCGGGATCGATGTGCCGGTCACCGGCAACACCGTCGACCCGCTCAGCTATCAGGTGCTGCTGGACGTCCGGGCCGACTCGGCCGCCGGCGAGCAGCAGCTGATCACCAAGAACTGGGGAGTGCGACCGCTCGGTGAGGACACCACCCCGTTTCAGAATGCCGCCGAGGGGCGCCTCGGATTCACCGTGGTGATGCCGGCGAACGATTCCGGCCAGCAGGCAACGCTGCCGGTCACCGCGCGGCTGCTGGCTCCGGACGCTGCCCCGAAGGCGCTGACCGTGGTCGCGGATCAGGCACTGGCCGACCGGCTCGATCTTCGAGTGGGCGACCGGCTGTCGCTGACGATTCCCGGCACAGCCATCCGCACGCAGATCGGGGCCATCGTGCCGCAGCTCGCCGGGTTCGACCCCGGCGCGGCCGTGGCGCTGGAAGATCTGCCGTCCCTGGGGATGACGTTGCTGCGCACCACCCAGGTAATCCCCCAGACCACCGAGGTGTGGCTGGCCAGCAGCGATCAGGCAGCGACCCGGCAGGCCGCCATCGCCACCGCGGGACCCGCAGCCGCCGTCACCCAAGTCGGCGAGGACGCCGTCCAGGCGCTGCTGCGCCCGGCCGGCCAGGCCCTCTGGTGGGGGATGGGCGGAGCGCTGCTGCTCGGTGCACTGTCGGTGCTTCTCGTGACGGCCACCCAGGCCAGGAGCCGCAGGGCGGAGGCTGCTGTGCTGCGGGCGCTCGGAGTGCACGCCGGTGAACAGGCAGCGATGCGACGCCGGGAATTGCTGTCGACCGTGTTGCCGGCCTGGGTGCTCGGCCTGGCCGCCGGGTTCGGGACCGCACTGCTGATCGTCCCCGGACTGGCCCGGCAGGCAGTCGTCGGCGGCTCTGCCACCCAGAATCCACCGCTGCTGGTGCAGTGGCCGCTGTGGGGTGTGCTGCTGGCCGGTCACATCGCGCTGGTGCTGCTGACCATAGGGTGGCACGGGGTTGCCATCCGCCGGCACGCTCGGGTGGCCGATCCCAGGCAGGTAACGGCGTGACCCGGCCGCCGGCCCACCGGTGGCTGAGTCTGGCAGCGCTGACCAGACGGCAGGTGGCCACCGACATCCGGCCGGCATCGGTGCTGGCGCTGATGGTGCTGCTGGTGGCGGCGATCTGCACGGCGGCACCGGCCTCCATGTCGGCGATCGCCACCTCGGAGATCCGGCACTCCGTCACCGCGGTGTCGCCGAACGACCGCAACCTGACGGTGCGTGCCGACTCTGCGCCCCCCGACGGTCCGGCGCCAGCCGGCACCGCTACCGATCTCCCCCTGGATGCCGGGCCGCAATGGGCCGGCTTCACCGCCCAGCTGGCGGCGGTCAGGAGCCGATTCCCCGCCCAGGTGCAGCGCGCCACCGGAGCCGGGAGGTTCGTCGTGTCCACCGACACGATCGAACTGGAACCGCTGCCGGCTGACAACGCGATCATGCAGGTGTCGATCAATTCCGATCCATACCTCTCATTGCATCTGCGGCTGACGGCCGGGCATTGGCCGGCGGCGCCGGCCACCGCCACCGGAACCGAATCGGTCCAGGTGGTGCTGGCCGCCGCCGCGGCAGAGCGAATGGGCTGGCGCATGGGGACGTCCAGGAAGATCTTCACGACGGACCAGCCGGTGACGCTCGCCCTGGTCGGGTTGGTGGCGGAGAATCCGGCCGACCCCGACTACCCCAAAATCAGACCCTCCTCGACAGCGCCGGCCATCTTCGACGACGGCAACGCGCCGGTCAGGGTCACCGGCTTCGTCTACCTGGCCCCGTCGGTCTGGCCCAGCCTCGCGACCCTGGGCCCGGTCACCACCGTCGTCTGGTTCCCGACGATCGTCGATGCCTTCGACGACGCGAACATCGTCGCCCTGGCGGCGGATCTGCGCCGGGTGACGGCGGTGGACTACCCCCTCGGCGGGCCGGATGCGAACACCAGCGGGATCGATGCGTCGCCGCTGCAGGTGCTCCGGTGGAAGTCCGACCTGCCCGCCGCGCTGGATGCGGCGCATGCCCGAATCGTGTCCGCCTCCGCGGTACAGACGGTGGCCGGCCTCGGACCGGGCGGTGCGGCGCTGGCCGTGTTGGCGCTCGGGCTGCGGTCCTTCATGCGCCGACGGGAACAAACGGTGACGTTGCTGCTGACCAGGGGTGCGTCGCCGGCCCAGCTCCGCCGGTCGATAGTGGCGCAGGGTCTGCTGATCGGGGTGCCGGCTGCGGTGGTCGCCGTGCTCGCCGTGGTGTTCCTGTTCGGCCGGGCGGTGCCGTTGTGGGCCGCCGCCGCGGGCGTACTGGCCGGTCTGATCCCGGCTGCTGCCCTACCCGCCGGGGTGTCCGGGGGACGGTTCCGCACCGTCCGCACCGACCTGAGTGGGCGCTCGCCGCACCGCGTTCGCCGGCTCGCCGAGGTGGCAGTGCTGGCGCTGGCCGCACTCTCGCTCTACCTGCTGCTCTCCGGAGGTCTGACCGCCGGTTCCGGCGGCGGCGCCGATGTGCTGGTGGCGGCCGCCCCGATCTTCCTCACGCTGGCCGTCTGCGTACTGGTGATCAGGCTGTACCCGTTGCCGCTCAGGGTGATCGGGCGGGCGCTGCGGCAGCGAAGGGGTGTCGTCGGGTACCTGGGGGCGGTGCGCTCGGTGCGCGAACCGCTGGTCGGTGTGCCGCTGATCGTGGCCACCGTCACCGGCGTTGCGGTTGCGGTGTTCTCGGTGCTGATGCTGTCCACCATCAGCGCTGGTATAGCCGGGGCCGCCGCCCGGACGGTGGGCGCCGACGTGTCGGTGGTCGGCGGCTTCATGACCGCCGAAGTGGTCGATGCGGCCCGCAAAGTTCCTGGGGTGCAACAAGTGACGCCGGTCGGGTTCCTGGGGATCGTATCGGTCAGCAATGGCAGCCAGACGCGGGAGCTGACGGCGTACTCCCTGGACAGCTCCACCGCCGCCGAGGTCCAGCGCGATGTTCCAGGCGCACCGGTGGTTCCGCCCGGCATGGCTGTCGCCGGGCCGGCGGGTGTTCAGGTGGTGGTGCCGGATGCGTTGCGCTCCATCATGTCCGGTCCGCTGACGGCCGGTAACGGAACCGCGGTTCAGCTGGTCGGCGGTGGGCGGCTCCCGGTCGGGTTCGGCAATGACGACAATTGGATGCTGGTCGACGCCGCCCAGGCGGACAAGCTGGTCAGCACCGGCGTGGTGCCGGCGAAGATGCTGGTCGCCGAGCGCCCGGGTGCCGACCCGGCGGCCGTGGACGCCGCGTTGTCCAAGATCGTCGGTCCGAACGTTCTCCTGCAACGGCCGTCTGCGGCCACTGCCCAGCTGCGGGCGGCGCCGACCATCGGGGGGATGCGACTGGCGCTGCTCGCCGCCACCGCGCTCGGGGTGTTGTTGGTGGCGCTGGCCGTGGTGGTGACGGCGGTGTCCGCGACCAGGTCGAGGAACAGGTTGCTGTCGGTACTGCGGCTGTTGGGATTCGACCATCGCCAGGTGACCCAGCTGGCCGCGTGGGAGCAGGCGCCGCCGGCGTTGACGGCGGTGCTGGTCGGCGGCGGCTTCGGCGTCGGGCTGGCGGCGCTGATCCGCGGCGTCGTCGATCTCCGGGCGTTCACCGGCGGGACGGTGCAGCCGGACCTGGCTGTGCAACCCTGGGGGCTGGCCGCAGTGATCGGGGGATTCGTGCTGGTGACCGCGATCGCGATCGGCGTGTCGGCACTGCTGGCCAGGCAGGCGAGCGCGGCGGTGCTGATGCGGACAGAGGAGTGAGGCGGTGACCACACATGGGACCGGTCGGGAACGCCCGGCCGAGCGGAACGGCGACGCCGAGGTCGAGGCGGACGGCGCAGCAGTTCTGTGCACCGATCTGGTCAGGGTGTACTCCGCCGAGGGCGTCGAAGTCCAAGCGCTGCAAGGCCTCAGCCTGCGGGTAGATGCAGGCGAACTGGTAGCCGTCGTCGGCGCGTCCGGCTCCGGGAAGTCGACGTTGCTGTCGATCCTGTCCGGGATCGACCAGCCGACGGCGGGTACGGCCATGGTCGCCGGCCGGCCACTGGTGGGGATGTCCCACGCCGATCGGGTCGCGTACCAGCGGCACACCGTCGGCTTCATCTGGCAGCAGACGGCCCGCAACCTGCTGCCCTATCTGACCGGTGCGCAGAACATCGCGATCGTCCTCGCGGTGGCCGGACATCGACGGCAGCGGGCCAGGATCGACGACCTGCTCGAGCTCACAGATGCCGGCGCCGAGGCGGACAAGCTGCCGGCGGAGATGTCCGGCGGGCAGCAGCAACGGGTGGCGATCGCGGTGGCGCTGGCCAACGATCCGCAGGTGCTGTTGGCCGACGAGCCGACCGGTGAGCTCGACGAGGCATCCACCCAACTGGTGCTGCAGACGATGCGCGGGGTGAACGAACAGGTCGGCACCACCACGCTCATCGTCACCCACGACGCCAGCGTGTCCGAGCACGTCCGGCGCACCATCCAGATACGGGACGGTCGGATTGCCGCCGAAACGTTGCGCCGCAACGTCGTGGGCGCCGACGGATCCGCCCGGCAGATCGCCGAAGACTTCGCGGTGCTGGACCGGGTAGGGCGGATGCAGCTGCCACCGGAAACGGTGCGCACCCTTGGTTTGCGGGAACGGGTGCGGCTGGACGAGCGCGCCGACCACGTGGCGGTCTGGCCGGGCCGGCCGGGCCCGAGCCAGGGGGATCACCGGTGAGCGATCCGCTGTTCCCCGAGTCCTGGACCGAAACCGGCCCCGAACGGGTGTCCGAACCCGTTGCGGCGCAACCACTCCGCGGTGGCGCCCCGCGCCAGCAGATCCCCCCTGGTTCCGCGTCGACGTCCGGGATACCCGGTGCCGGTTCACTGGTGGCCGGGGCGGACCAGCGGCAACCGTCGCCGACCGCCGGCATGCCGGACCCGGGCCGGGACGTGGGCCCGGACCGAGCGCTGCTGGTGGCCCGCGGCGTCACCAGAGTGTTCCGGTCCCCGGCCGGCGACCGGGTGGCCAACGATCACATCGACCTGGTCGCCCGGCCCGGTGAGCTGGTGGTGCTGGCCGGACCGTCCGGCGCCGGCAAGACGACGCTGCTCAACCTGCTGGCGGGGCTGGATCGTCCCACATCGGGCCGAGTCAGCCTGGCCGGCAAGGACTATGCAGAGCTGGGCGACCGGGAACTGTCCCAGCTGCGACGGGAGTACATCGGTTACGTGTTCCAGGCATTCGGCCTACTGCCCATGCTGTCCGCGCGGGAGAACGTCGAGGTGCCGCTGCGGCTGCTGCGGACGGCTCCGGCGGTCAGGGAGGCCAGAGTCCTCGAGGTACTCGGCGAGGTCGGCCTGGCGGGGCATCTGGATCAGCGGCCCTACGAACTGTCCGGCGGGCAACAGCAACGGGTCAGCCTGGCCCGAGCGCTGGTGGCCCGGCCGCGGCTGCTGCTGGCCGACGAACCCACCGGTCAGCTGGACAGTGCCACGGCCGGCACCATCATCGAGCTGATCCAGCACCTGGTGCATCGGCTGGGAGTGGCCGCCGTCGTCACCACCCACGACGAGACGCTGATGGCGCTGGCCGATCGGGTGGTACTGCTGAACGACGGCCGGGCGAGCGAGCTGCCTGGCACTCAACGCCCGGCCGCCACCGGTGGGGCCCGGAAACCCAGCTGAACCTGACCGCCGGTGCCGCCGCAAACCCTTGACCGCCGGCGCCGCCGCGGCAGAGGTGCTCAGCCGGAGTGCAGCTCGCGTTTGAGGATCTTGCCGGATGCCGTCTTCGGCAGGGACTGGACCACGGTCACCTGGCGCGGATACTTGTACCCGGCCAAGCGGTCCTTGACGAACTGGGAGATCTCCGCGGGGTCGGCGGACTTGTCGGGCGCCAGCACCACGAAGGCGGCCACCTCCTCGCCCAGCGTGTCGTGTGGGACTCCGACGACCGCGGCTTCGGCGATCGCCGGGTGCTCGTACAGCACCTCCTCGACCTCTCGCGGGTACACGTTGAGGCCGCCGCGCAGGATCATGTCCTTGATCCGGTCCACGATGTAGAAGTAGCCGTCGGAATCCCTCCGGGCCAGATCGCCGGAATGGAACCAGCCGTCCCTGATCGCCTCGGCGGTCGCCTCCGGTTGGTTCCAGTAGCCACGCATGATGTTCTGGCCGCGGATGACGATTTCGCCCATCTCACCGGTCGGCACCTCGACGCCGGACTCGTCGACCACCGCCATCTCGACGCCCTCGATGGCGAAGCCGATGGATCCGGGCTTGCGTTCGGCATCCGGATGATTGAACGAGGCAACGGGCGAAGTCTCCGAGAGGCCGTATCCCTCCAAGATCATGCAGTCGAACGTCTTCTCGAACTGGTGCAACACCTCCACCGGCAACGACGATCCTCCGGCGACGGCCAGCCGCAGCGAACTCAGGTCGGGGTCCCGGCCTGCGGCCTTGTTCAGCATCGCCATGTAGAAGGTCGGCACCCCCTGGAACACCGTGATCCGATCCCGGGCGATGACGTCGAGGGCGGCGTCGGCGTCGAACCGGGGGATCAGCGTAAGGCTAGCCCCGGTAGCGACCACGGTGTTCAGCCCACAGGTCATCCCGAAGACGTGGAACAGCGGCAGACAGCCCATCACCACGTCATTCTCGGTCAGGTTGAACAGCGTCCGGGCGCTGACGTCCTGATTGCTGTTCAGATTGGCATGGGTCAGCTCCGCACCCTTGGGGTGGCCGGTGGTACCGGAGGTGTAGAGGATCACCGCGGTGTCGTCATCGGCCACCTCGGCCACCTCGGCGATCGGATCAGCGGAGCCGACGATTCCGGCCATGGCGACGGTGTCGGCACCCTCGACCGGAACGAACCTCACCCCGGCCGCCTCGGCAGGCGCCTGCGCCTCGCCCGGCATGGCGAAGATCATCGTGGCGCCGGAATCGGACAGGTAGTACTCGATCTCGCGCCGTTTGAACAGCGGGTTCATCGGTACCACCACGCCACCCATGCGCAACACCCCGTAGTAGATGACCGGGAACGCCGGCACGTTCGGCAACATCAGCGCCACCCGGTCGCCGGGGCCGATCCCTTGCGCCACAAGATATCCGGCCATTCGCGCGGTGGCGGCGTCCAGTTCGGCGTAGGACAACCTGGTGTCGTTCAGGATGATCGCCGGCCGCTCAGGGCCGCCGGCGGCGGTGCTGACCAGATTGCTGGCAAGGTTGGTCATGGCACTCCTTTGTGTCGTGGCCTGGCGGTCGGCTACCCGCCGGCACGGCTACTCCACCACGACGGCGACCGTTCCGGAAGTGGGAGTCAGCGACCGCCGGTGACCTCCCCGCGGATCAACGCAGCGGCTGCGGGCCGTGCGGGAGGACGCCGCAGCTCACCGAGCCGCACGAGCACCACCCCGCCGAGTACCAGCACGCCACCGGCGAGCTGTATCGCAGCCGGAATCTCGCCGAGTAGCAGCCAGGCGAACAGGACCGCGAACAGGACTTCGGTCAACCCGAAGAAGGATGCCATGGTGGAGCCCAGCCGGCGGCTGGACGCGACGCCGGAGAGGTAGGCGACCGCGGCGGTCATCACGCACAGCCAGGCCGCCGGAACCATCCAGCTCAGCGTGACGCCGGCCAGCTGCACGTCGGTGGTGGCTGCCCTCATCGGCATCACGCCGGTCAGCCCGGCGATGGCCAGGCCGATGGTGCCGACCAGCATTCCGGTGGTGACCACCACCAAGGGCGGCAGTCCGTCCTCGGTCCTGGCCGCGAGCACGAAATACGCTGCCAGGCCGACCGCGGCGCCGAGTCCCCACAGCACGCCGATCAGCGACAGGTGCGTCCCGCCGAAGACGTCGAGCACCAGGGCCAACCCGACTAGAGCGACGGCCGCGCCGGCGAAGGTGAGAGCCGGCGGCCGCACCCGGGTACGCAGCCACAGCCAGCCGACCACCAGCAGGATGCCGGAATACTCCAGCAGCAGCGCCACCCCTATCGACACGTGCTGCACCGCGTTGAAGTAGCAGAGCTGCGCGCCGGCCACCGCCAGCAGACCGAATATCAGCAGCAGGCCGATCCGCTGCCGGAGCAGCCGCCACCGTCCGCGCATGGCGAGCAACGCCGGTCCGATGAGAATCACGCAAGCCGCGCCGATCCGCAGCAACACCGCCGCTCCCGGTGTCCAGCCGGCGGACAACAGCGGTCGGGCGGTGGCGCCGGAACTGCCGAACGTCGCGGCGGCCAGCAACCCGTAGGCGGCGCCCGGAAGGATGGACGGACGCGAG
>JAABUS010003015.1_pt1 | contig 29014 bp, 22 predicted proteins | sample 5560161 | NCBI WGS metagenome assembly JAABUS01 (sample SAMN10711885, study PRJNA513376) | rock metagenome | isolation source: Antarctica rocks | place: Antarctica: Victoria Land, Trio Nunatak nord | collected 2016-01-04
TCGCCCCACCGTCTGGTGCGCCCCACGCCGATCTGTCGATGTCCGCCGTCCACGCTCCGGCGCCGCTTCCCGCCAATGGCAAGCAGTTCCACATCTGGACCATCGGCTGTCAGATGAACGAGGCCGACAGCGCCAAGGTCGCGTCGCTCCTGCAGGAGGTCGGCTACCGCCAGACCGCCAGCGAGGACGACGCCGACATCGTCGTGCTCAACTCCTGCGTCGTCCGTCAGTCGGCCGAGGACAAGGTCGCCGGCAAGCTCGGCAGTCTGGCGCGGCTCAAGCGGTCCCGGCCCGACACCCGGATCGTGCTGACCGGCTGCATGGTGACGAATCAGCAGGAGCAGCTCCGCAAGCGGTTCCCGCATGTCGACCTGTTCTTCGACCCATCGGACTTCGACCGTCTTGGCCTCGTGGTCCCCGAACTCGCTCGGCTGGAGGATGACCTCGCCGCCCTGCCGCACTACTACGCGCCGGCCGCCGACGGGCTGGAGCCGGCCGAGGGGTACCGGAAGGGGGTGACGGCGTACGTGCCGATCATCTACGGCTGCAACTTCCTCTGCTCGTATTGCATCGTCCCGTACCGTCGCGGCCGGGAGACGTCCCGGCCGATGGGCGCCATCGTCCGCGAGGTCGAGCGGCTCGTCGCCGACGGCGTCCGGGAAGTCACGCTGCTTGGGCAGACGGTCAACGCCTGGGGACACGACCTGCCGGCGAAGCAGTCGCTCGCCGGGTTGCTCCGGGCGGTCGACGCGATTCCGGGTCTGGACCGGCTGCGCTTCCTGACCTCGCACCCGATGTACATGACTGACGAGCTCTTCGACACGATGGCCGAGCTGCCGTCGCTCTGCGAGCACCTCAATCTCCCGGTCCAGGCGGGCGACAACGAGGTGCTGCACCGTATGCGCCGGCGCTACACCCGCGACCTCTGGCTGGAGCGGCTGGGGTATGCCCGGTCCCGGATGCGCGATCTGACCGTCGCGACTGACATCATCGTCGGGTTCCCCGGCGAGACCGAGGAGCAGTTCCTCCAGACGTACGCGATGCTGGAGGAGGCCCGGTGCGAGAAGGTCCACCTCGCGATGTACTCACCCCGACCCGGGACGCTCTCGGCCCGCTGGGAGGACGACATCCCCCACGCCGAGAAGCATCGCCGCCATCAGGTCCTGGAGAAGCTTCAGGAGCGGATCGGGACCGAGATCAACAGCGCTCGGGTCGGCTCGACTGTCGAGGTGCTGGTCGAGGGCAAGAACAAGGGCCGCTGGTCCGGCCGCAGCCGGGGCAATACGCTGGTCCATGTCGACATGGCCGACGACGTCGACCTGCTCGGCCAGCTCGTCGATGTCCGGATCACCTCAGCGACACCGTGGTTCCTGATCGGCGAGGCCGCCGGGACGCCTGCCTGACCGTTGTCGTCATCTACACGAACACGAACACCATGACGGATGGTCCGGACGCGGGAGACGCTCCGGACCGGACGATAGACCAGAGGGAAGGACCCAGGCACGCATGACTGACACGACCGACCGAACGGACCGAACCAAGCGCCAGCTGATCGACGATGCCCGCAACGCCGCCATGGCCGGACGCTGGCCGGATGCCATCCGGGTCAACGACGATCTGATCAACCGCTTCCCGCGGGACGCCGAGGCGCACAATCGCCGGGGACGGGCGCTGCTCGAACTCGACCGCTATCAGGACGCGCTCGACGCCTACGAGTCGGCCCTGAAGATCGACCCGGCCAACCTGATCGCCCGGCGCAATCTTGGCCGCCTCGATCTCTTGCTCCAGCAGCCGGACGGTCACACCTCGGCCCGGACGTCCAGCGAGGCCCAGCCGCTGCCGCGGACGACGGTCTTCATCGAAGAGGTCGGCAAGACCTGGCACGGCGAGCTGGTCAACCCGGCCAAGCTGATCCGTCTGGCCGAGGTCGATCCCGGGGAGCAGCTGACACTCGAAGTCGACGGGCCGCGCCTCTACGTCTCCGACCGGACCGGTCAGCGTCTCGGCGAGATCGAGGTCGGGATCGCCCAGCGGATCACCCAGATGATCGGCGAGGGCAACCGCTACGAGATCTACTCGCTCGGCCTCAGCGCCCAGAGCCTGCGGATCATCCTGCGCGAGGCCTACCGGGCACCCCAGCTCGGCACGCGGCCGTCGTTCCCCGGCAAGCTCAAGGCGATCCGCCCGGGCGACCGCGAGGGCAACCTGCTGCGGCGTGACGACGACCTCCTCTACGCCGACGAGGATGATGAGGACGACGAGGTCGATGACGCGACCGTCGACGCCAACGACGAGGTCGAGCCGTCGGACTCGGACGAGCCGCCTATCGCGATCACGAGCTACGACGTGGACGACGACGAATTGAACAACTAGGTTCTTCAGGCATCGTCAGACAACCGAGCGGGCCGGCGCACGATCCCTGTGCCGGTCCGCTCGTTCATTTTTCAGCCCATCGCCATGCCGGACCAGGACCGCGGAGACGAATTGCGAAGCAGGATCAACGTTCCCTGAACGCAGCATGGGATGGATGGACGACCAGCCGAATGGCCCCCAGGTCGAGCGTGCGCGAGGGAGCGGCGTCGGCGAGTCCGATGAGGGGCGTGTCGCCCTGGAGCCGGGCGTGGAGTGAGGAGATCGGGTTGGCTGCGCTGAAGGGATTCAGTTGACCATTTCGCAACTGGAGCAGCTGTGCCCACGTACCCCATGCGGCTCGTCGATCCGGTTCCGCACCGTCAGCGAAGTGCGCGAGGTATCGGCCGAACACGAAGAGGCAGACCTTCTGCACGCGGAACGTTCTGGCGGTGCGGCTGTCGACCCGGCTGATGACCTCATCGGCGCCGTAACGGTTCAGCCAGTCCAGCACGCCGGAGATCTGTCGATTGGCATAGAGGACGTTGTCGCGCTGGCGGGTCCGCTCGGCGATGGACCGGGCGAAGGGATCCTGCGACTTCAACTCGAAGAGGCCGAGCGTGCCGGTCTTTCGATCGAAGACGACGGCATCGACGTCGGTCCGGACATCGCCTTTGTCCCGACGCAGCTCGATCCGGCGGTCACCGGTGACGAACCGCCGGTCCGGGAAGAGCCCATAGAGATCCTGACGGAAGACGTCCTCGCGGAGCCAGGCGGTGTCATGGTATGCCTGCCCGCCCCGCCGTCTGAGTTCGCGAGTCAGGAAGAGGAGCGGTTCGGTCGTCAGACCGTAGTGCGACAGGGCGAGCCGGTCCGGCGCGACCCGGACCACCGGTGCCGTCGCGATGCCTGGAATGGCGGCATGCCAGGCTGCGTTCGCTTCGTCCACGGTGAAGGCGGCGACGGCGCGACTGGCCATTGCTTGATCGATGGCGAGCGTCGAGGCGATGTTGTCGACCAGCTCGCGTTCCGATCTCAGCGTCGCGAACTCGCCGCGTCCCGCCTCGCGGAGCGCCCAGGCGATGAGCAGTCGGAGGACGTCTCGATAGCTCTGGACGGTACAACCGTCGATCTCGGCATGGGACGGATAGCCGATCTGATACGACATCATCTCGAGTCGTACATCGGCTTCCCGGAGATATGTGGCGTGTCGCGACGGATCCGATGCTTCAGCATCCGGATGACTGGCCGTGATGGCATCGAGGACGGCCCTATGGCGATCGGCGAGGTGCGCGGCCCACCAGTCGAGATCCGTACGCTCTCGCCAGCTGGCAGAGGCTTGCTTCGTCGCGATCCAGGCGTCGAATGTTCCCGCACCATCGTCGACGAGCCGCATGAACCCGGACTCGCAATGGGTCAGGACCAGCTCGGCCTCGGCCAGCCGGCCACATGCACTGATGAATCGATTGGCCCAGCGATCCAACTCACCGGTGGACAAATCGACCGTCCGTCCCGGTTCGTTCCCGATCGATTCAAACCAGAGCCGAAGCGCCCTGCTTCCGCCGGGATCCGCGAGACGATTACCGGAGATGACGTCGTGGACCGGCGAGGGACCGGGAGGGTGCTGCGCATGAGCCTGGACGCGCAGGAGGGCAAGGATGGCCGCCTGGCGGTCGGACGGGACATCGTCGACGACGCGACGCCACTCATGATCGATCGCAAGGCGGAGTTGGTCCTGAGCGCTCATACGGCTGAGCCAGTCACGCCGCGGGACTCCAATGGGTTCGACCAGAACGAGCCGTTACCCCGCCAAGTGGTGTGATCGACCGTCCCATGCTGCCTCGGCTCGTTCCTCGGGCAAGCGATCCGCGGCGTCAGACGATGGATTCGATGACGAACAGGGCGACGATCATCGCGACGACCAGGATGCCGCTCAGGAGCAGGAGACGGCGGAGGTCCGACCGGATGAACCCGTACTCCTGATCGCGCGACAGCGTGATCGAGCGGAGCGCCTGCTTGGTCTCGGGCCGGCGCCGGGTCCGGGTCGTGGAGGGAGCGCCGGCCATCCTCGGAGCCGCCGTTTGCTCCTGTGGCTCGGCAATCGATGTTCCGGTACGCGTGCTGGCGTTCCGGATCTCCATCGCCTGCTGCTCGGCACGGTTGAGCCGCCGCCCCTGGCGGGTCGAGCGGGTGGTGGTCTGTCTGGCTGGGGTCCGCTGGGCCACGGGTCATCCTCGATGTCGTCGAAGCGAACACACGCTCGGACCGGCCGCCGCGGAAGCAGGCGTGACCGGTATCGGTGCCAGAGGGAACGTCATCGCCACGAACGGGCAGACGGACACACCGTGACCGGCGTGTCGCTTGACGCGGTTTCATAGGCATTGGCCAGTATAGCGGATCGGGCACTGGACCCATCGACCCAACAGGTCGTTCCATCGACCAACCGGAAGGAGGCTTGCCGTTGTTCCCCGTGATGGCCGCTGGTAGACTCTCTGAACGGTCTGAACATCGAGCGCGGCCACGCTGGCCGGCTACCGAGGAGCAGGACCATGCACCACCGGGACGCCATGCTCGGGTCAGATCGACGCAACGAGACACGCCGGACGAGATTCGTCCGGCGTGCGCTGTTTTTCAGCCCGGTACTCCGAGGCGCCGACCTGGATGGTTGGCTGACCAATCGCACGGAGACCGGTCAGCAGGGAGTCTCAGACCATGCACTCAAGTCTCGTCAGCAAGATCGACAAGGCCCATCGTTACGCCAGCGAACCCGAGCGGATCGAGTTGGGCCAGATCTCGGCCACGTTTCACGGGAGCCACGACGACTACCGTGTCGCTCTGGAGAGCGGCGTCTGGACATGCTCATGTCACACGGCGTCAGCACAGACGCTGGGCGGCGTCTGTAGCCATGTCATGGCGCTCCAGCAGGTGCTGGACCCGGTGCTGCTCCAGTCGGACAAGTACTGGGCGGAGCGGGATCGGCCGGTCTGACCATGACGCCGTGCGCTCGCTCAGTCAGTTGCGGCGGAGCCAGTCGGCTTCACGGCACGTCGCTGTAGCTGTGCCTGTCGCCTGATCGATGGAGTCGCTCACCAATCGGTGCGGGACGGTGAGGATTCGGCGAGGGGAAACGCGCTCCCTCGGGTCGAAGCCCTGGCTGTCCCGTTGGTCGGGTTCGGTGCGGACGATCGCCGCCTGCGGCCAGGGTGGGGACGTTGGAAGGGGCGCGATCTGACCCAGCGCGAACCCCAGCGCGACACTGTACTGGCGGACGGTCCGGCCGATTCCAACTCCGATCCGGGACCTCACGGTCGCGCCGAGACGACGGTGCCGGAGCCGGTGGCCATGATTCGTTCGAACCGCTCCACGGGCAGCACGAACACGCTGGCTCCGCCGAGGGCGACGTTGGTGACGCCATTCGCCGTGATGTCGTCATAGGCATACTGCGTGTCGGCTGGACTCGCCACTACCCTCCGGGAACCGGTGCGGGCCAGGATAGCGATGCACAGTTCCACCTGATCGTCTTCCGCGCCGATCATGATGGTGACGTTCCCGGTGCGAAGGAAGCCGCCGGCGGACGCGATGCGGGTGACGCTAAAACCCTTCCCGATGAGCGAGCGGAGCACCGGGTCGACGTCATAGTCATGGATGATCGCGAGAACGAGTTTCAAGCAGCCGACCTGTCCATTGGTTCCTCAGTGAGCGTCCGGGAAGCTACCCGCAGAGATGCTCCATCGGATGTGTGGTGTCCCAGCATAACGGACAGGGCATCGTTGGGGCGAGAAAACGGGTTCAGCCCCGACAATCCTCCAGCGGTGAAGGGCCACCTGCCATCGAGACTTCCTGCGCGACGCCCCGCAACGCGCGCAGTTCCTCTCGATGGCCCTCCCGTCAGCCGGTCCCGGATCAGGTCCCGCAACCTGGTCCGCCGTTCTGACGTTCGGTGGTGGTCCGCTCCGGTGCCATCGGCCCATCGGGACTGTACGTACATGCTATACGTACATCCGGGCGCTGTCAAGGGGTGCAGGTTGACGTCAATCCAGAAGTCCCGACTGGTCATGAGCAAGGGGACGTTCGGGCCTCTCAACATTCATAGCGGACCGGCAGGAAGTTCTGTTATGCCCTAGGCACAACCGGACTCGATGGGGTCAAAGCACGTAGACTATCCCGGCTGACACGTCGCCCACTACATGGCTCCATGTCCGACCGGCGTCGGTCGGATTGGCCGGCGACGGATCGATGACCATTGGGATTCTGGGAGCTCCGGGTGGAGACTCCAAGTATGGAGGGAAAGTTGACCATGGGCCGGATCGACGATCGCCTGGCTGAACTTGGGATCACGCTGCCGGAACCGGTCCGTCCCGTCGCCACCTACACCAGGTTCGTCCATGACGAGGAGACGGGCCGACTCCTCGTCTCGGGGACCGGCCCTGTCACAGGTGGCCCGGTCGGTCAGGTCGACAGCGACGTCACGGTCGAGCAGGCTGTGGGGGCCGCTCGCGAGTGCGGCCTCCAGATCCTGGCGACCGTCAAGGACGCGGTCGGCGACCTCGACCGCGTCGTCCGGGTCGTCAAGGTCCTCGGCATGGTCAGCTCGGCGCCTTCGTTCGGCCAGCAGCCGGCGGTGATCAACGGCTGCACCGACCTGTTCGTCGAGGTCTTCGGTCGGGAGATCGGCCTGCCGACCCGTTCGGCCGTCGGCATGGGCGGGCTTCCGGACCGGATTCCGGTCGAGATCGAGGCGGAGTTCAAGGTCCGGTAGCGGGACGGTATGTACTGCGTCAGGTACGGGTTCTGCTGCACAATGGTGGGGTGAGGCGGCGAGCCGAGGATCGGTCGATCCCGGGCTCGTCGTCTCTGTAGAGAGAAGCGGAGTAGCGACGATGGAATCACGAAAGCCGACCCAGGTGACGCAGGAAGGTCTCGATCGCCTGTCCGCGGAACTCCACGACCTGATCGAAGTGCGTCGTCCGGAGCTGGTCTCGGCGGTCGCGGAAGCCCGGTCCCATGGCGACCTGCGGGAGAATGCCGCCTACGACGCGGCCCGGCAGGACCAGGCCATGAACGAGCGGCGAATCTCCGAGCTGGAGTCGATGCTGCAGAACGTGACGGTCGTCGATACCTCGACGAGCTCCAACGGCATCATCCGGATCGGCTCCAAGGTCACGGTCGACTTCGGCGACGACGAGCCGGAGGAGTACACCCTTGTCGGTGCGATCGAGGCCAAGCCATCGGCCAACATGATCTCCAACGAGTCGCCGCTCGGGAAGGCACTCAACGGCAAGCGCGCCGGGGAGACGACCTACTTCTTCAGCCCCGGTGGTCGTCAGCAGGTCGAGATCAAGGCCGTCCGGTAGCGTATCTCCCGGCTCCCGATCGGCGAAGGACGATGAGGCAGATTCGGGGAACCGTCCACTGGCCCCGGCCGTCATCGAGTTGCGGATGTGCTTTGGTGGTCGGCGTGCCGCGTCGCGCCGTCACTTTGCGCGGCTCGCTTCGCTGCCCCTCATGGCCGCGCTGCGCCGTCAGGCGCCACGACGCGGCAGGTGGGGGCGTTGTCCCCATCATCCAATCAGTTCCGCAAACCCGGTCACGGCCGGGGCCATCGACCGGCTCACGATGATTCGCCGACGTCGCGAAGGAAGTGAGCCTGACCTCCTTGATCTGACGACTGGCTAGAGTGCCGCTGGCACGATGACCCGCAGGGCATGAGGGGCGACCGTGACGTCGATTGGCAGGTTGCCCATGACGTCGCCGTCGATCTGGTAGGGCAGAGGCTGGTCGCTCTCGATGTGGACCGACGTCACTTGCCGGTAGATCACATCGGGGGCGTCGCCGAGGCCACCGAGCATGGCGTGCATCAGCGTCTCCATGGTCGGCAGGGGATGGATCGCCAGCACGATGTAGAGGTCGAGGACCCCATCGTCCACGGTTGGCTTGCTGTCGATCCGGAGGTGGCGGCTGATGATCGAGGCGCCATTTGCGATCAGAATCAGCGGGGAGTCGACCCGGAACGTCTCGGCCTGGGTCATGACGAGGAGCGACGCCGGCCGGGCCAGGGAGGCCCGGATCCCGGCCGGGAAGTAGGCGCCCCATCCGAAGCGCCGTTTGAGCCTCGGGTCCGTCATCGCGAACAGGCGACTGTCGAACCCGGCCCCAGCCATGTGCAGCATCGCGCGGTCGTTGACGAAGGCAAGATCCATCCTCAGGATCGCATGGTCCCGGGCGATCAGGTCGAGCGCGTCGCCGGGCCGGGCCGGGATGTTGAGTTCCTTGGCGATGATGTTCGTCGAACCGGCCGGAATGATGCCCAGTAGTGTGTCCGTATGCGCCAGCGCCGTCGCCACCTCGCCGACCGTGCCGTCGCCGCCGGCCGCAACGACGACGTCCGACCTTTCGGCCGCCCGCCGGGTCAGTAGTTCGGCCGTTCCCTGCCCATCGGTGAACGTGAGCGTAATGTCGTCGAGTCCCATCCGCCACTCCGCCAGCGCCAGCGCCAGCGCATTGGCGCTCATCCGGGTCGCCGGGTTGGCAATGACCGCGATCCGGCGACCGGTCGCCTGACGGGGCGGCGCCGGTTCGCGGTATCCCCCGACGAAGGGAGTGGTGATGATCTCGATGACCGGATCGGACGTCTTCGCCCCCGGCTCAGACTGAGCCATCATGCAGGTCAGGCGGTCTGCTCGTCAGGGCCGAAGACTCGCTCGACCAGGAGGTCGGTCACCTTGCGGGCCACGGCGACGAGGAGGATGCCGAGGATCGCCCGAGTGATATTGCGTGACATCAGGACTCCTTGGTTCATGCCTGGCCCGACGACGATCGTCTGACCAGCGACGGTCATGGGCATGATAGCCGGTCTCGGGTCCGCTACTCGATGGCCGCGTTCCCAGCGGCCAGCGGTTGCTGGACGCGTTGCTTGAACGTGGCACTGGAGGTAAAGCCAGGAGTCCGGGCCGCCGGGACGGTGATCTCGTCGCCTGTCCGCGGGTCGACACCGCGGCGGGCGCTCCGCTCCCGCAGTTCGAACGTGCCGAACCCGGTCAGGACGACCCGACCACCCTGGCCAACCTCCTCGGTGATGGCGCGGAGCGTCTCGTTGATGACGCGGGCGACGGTCTGGTGGGGAAGCTGCGACTCGGCCGCGACCTGACGGATCAGCTCGTTCTTGTGCAACCTTCCTCCCTCTCTCATCGCGTCCGGGATCGGCCAACCGACGGGACCAGGCCGGCCCCTTGGCGGATCGTAACTGGCAATTTCCGCGCAAGATGCTGTCCAGCCCACGTGCCTGACTAGATCTCGTCCCGGAGCGGAGCCTCGGCCTTGCCGCGACGGAGCGACAGGCTGAGCGGGATCAGCACGACGAGCGCCAGAACGGTGAAGTCCGCCAGACCGAACTGGCCGACGAAGGTCCTGTCGGCGCCCGGCAGCAGGCCCAGTGGCGCCACGATCGGGTCGGTGAACCGGTAGATCGACCGGCCGATCCAGACCCGGCCGTCGACATCGGCGACGAGCAGGACCGCTCGCGCGACGAACAGGACCGCGACGGCCGCGTAGAGGTTGACGACCACCTCCAGTGCGATCTGAGACGACGTCCCCTGGCCAGGGCCGATCTGGGGTCGCGGCTGCATCATGTCCCGGCACTCCGGCGCGATGTCATTAGCGCCCAGACCCGCTCGACGATGATCTCGGCGAGAGCGTCCTTGGGCATCGCCGGCATGACGTCTGGCCCGCTATCCCGGCCGATCAAGGTGGCCGCCGAGGACTCGGAGCCGATGGTCTGGACAGCGTCGTTGGCGACGATCAGGTCGAGATCCTTGGTTCGCAGCTTCTCGGAGGCGTACTCGACGAGGCGCTCTGTTTCGGCCGCGAAGCCGACCTTGATCAGGCCCGGCCGGTCGATCGCCGTGAGGATATCGGTGGTCGGCTCGAGCTCGATGCTCGTCGTCGCCGGGAGCGTCCCTTTCTTGATCTTCGCGGTGGCCTTGGAGACCGGGCGGAAGTCGGCGACCGCCGCGGCCATGACGAGGACATCGGCATGAAAGGTGGCCTCGTCGACGGCGGCCAGCATCTCCGCCGCCGTCGTCACCCGAACGACGGTCGCGCCGAACGGCGGGGTCCGTTCGCCCGGCGCCGTGATCAGCGTGACGCGAGCGCCACGGTCCAGTGCCGCCCGGGCGATCGCGTAGCCCATCCGCCCGCTGGACTGGTTGGTGATGCTTCGGACCGGGTCGATCGGCTCCTGCGTTCCGCCGGCGGTGACGACGATGAGCGGTGCGGCCGGGGCACCGGGCGACGGCCGGCCCAGAACCGTGCGGATGGCACCGATGATCGCCTCGACCGGCGCGAGGCGCCCGTCCCCGCCGGCTCCGGAGGCGAGCCGGCCGGACTCCGGGCCAACGATGATCGCACCGCGTTCGCGGAGCGTAGTGAGGTGCGCCCGTGTCGCCGGATGGTGGAACATGTGGTGTTCCATCGCGGGGGCGACAATCAGTGGCGCGACGGTCGAGAGGTTGACGGCACCGAGCAGGTCGTCGGAGAGGCCGAGCGCCAGCCGGGCAATCACGTTCGCCGTGGCTGGAGCGACGACCAGTGCCTCGATCTCGGCGGCCAGCGTGACATGGCCGGCGGCACCGGTGGTCCATGGCTCCCAGAGGTTGGTGTGGACCGGCCGGCGGGTCAGCGCCTCGAAGGTCAGGGGCCGGAGGAACTGCTCGGCCCCGCTGGTGAGCAGGACATCGAGCCGGACACCGGCCTGGACGAGTCTGCTCGTCAGGTCGGCCGCCTTGTAGGCCGCGATCCCGCCGCTGACCGCGAGGAGGACGCGCCGGTCTGAGAGAACACTCATCTGGCCGCCTGATCCGCCGCGACCGGGCGGGCGGCGCCCTGTCCGGCGAAGATCCGGCTGGCGACAGAGAGTGTCCGCTCGATGGCGGCGTCGTCGATCTGGTAGTGCGTCACCATCCGCAGGCCCTTCTGCCCGAACCCGGAGACGAGGATGCCCTCGGCCCGGAAGGCGTCGGCGGCGGCAGTGAAGTCGGAGGCGGCCGGGGGACGAAAGACGACGATGTTGGTCTGGACCGCGTCGAGACTGACGGTCAGACCGGGAACCTCGGCCAGACCCTCGGCGAGGCGGTGAGCGCGGACATGATCCTCGATCAGCCGGTCGCGCATCCCATCGAGAGCGACGAGGCCGGCCGCGGCGATCACGCCGGCCTGACGCATCGCCCCGCCGACCTGCTTGCGTCGGAGCCGGACGGTCTCGATGAAGTCCCGGCTCCCGGCGACCATCGAGCCGACCGGCGCGGCCAGCCCTTTGGACAGGCAGAACTGGATCGAGTCGACGTTGGACGCGATCTCGGCCAGCGACGAGCCGGAGGCAGCGGCGGCATTGAAGACGCGGGCGCCGTCCATGTGGAGTGCAACGCCCTTCTCGTCGGCCAGCCGGCGCAGCTCCCGCAGGTAGTCGATCGAGAGGACCGTGCCGCCGCAGCGGTTGTGCGTGTTCTCGATGGCGATCACGCGGGTCGCCGGGAAGTCCTCGGTCGCGCTTCGGACGACGGAGCGAACCTCGTCGAGATCGAGTTCCCCGGTCGGGCTGGTTCGCCGGACGTTGAAGACGATCCCGCCCAGTGCCGCCGCGCCGCCGCCCTCGTACCAGAGGATGTGGCTCTCGTCGCCGAGGATCGCCTCGTCGCCCCGGCCGCAGTGCGCCAGTAGCGCGACGAGATTGCCCATCGTCCCGCTGCTCACGAAGAGGGCGGCTTCCTTGCCGAACAGCTCGGCCGCCCGCTCCTCGAGCTGCGTTACGGTCGGGTCCTCGCGGTACTGGTCGTCGCCGACCTCGGCGGCGGCCATCGCCCGGCGCATCTCCCCGGTCGGGTGGGTCACGGTGTCGGAACGCAGATCGATCTGACCGGTGCTGGCCACGGACATGTACTCCTGGTGTAGGCGCCAGTCGCTGGCCCGGATCATGGGCGGGCGCTTTCCGGACGCGGTGGATCATCCGAACAGGAGGAAGTCTACCGGACGCATTCATACACTCGTCCATCCGACGTTGGCGGTCCTGACCAATGAACGGACAATCGAGCCGATGCGCTAGGCCGGATCTTCGCCAGGGACGATCTCATGGGGGTAGCGACGGGGGGCGAGGTCTGGGTCGAGGACCATGCCAGCGGCGCGGACCTGATCGGCGGCTTCCAGCAGGATGGAGTTGCTCAGATCGAGGTCCCGGGCGGCCTGGTCGATCGCGACGATGATGCCGGAGCCGTCGTCGGCGCCGATGCCGGGCGTCGAGACATAGAGCCAGCCGTCCGGGCCGACCTCGACCCGGATCGGCAGCGTCATGTCACGGGCGATGACCTCGAAGCTGTCCGGCCCGGTCTGGCGGACGACCTTGCCGGCGTTCGGCCGGAAGTGAGGCAGGGCGACGGTGTTGCCGGTCGACATGAAGGAAGCGATCAGCGTGCCGTCGGCCTCCTGGGTGAGACCGGCGACCATCGTCAGTCCCTCCCAGGCCCGGCGGACGGTGCCGTCCGGCAGGACCTCGGAGACGAACGTCTGGCCCTCGGCGTACGGCACGACCGACATATGGCCGACGTAGACGCCGCCATTGGGCGACGGGGTGATCCCGCTCAGGACGTCGTTGTTGGCCGAGAGGTCGGCCACCCGGCTGATCTCGCCGGCCATGGTGATCCGGCCGACGTAGTTGCTGTTGGCCTCGGAATACCAGAAGGCGTCGTTGGACGGCACCCAGGTGAAGGCGAACAGCGAGGCCTCCGGGAAGAAGTGCGGGACCTCGTTGGTGACCGGGTGGGCGCGGTGCCATGGGCCGATGTGGGCGAACTGCTCCCAGCTGCCATCGGCCTCGACCCGGAGGATGCCGGTCTCGCTGTCCGGGTTGCCGTGGGCCTGCCCGGCCCCGACGATCAGGGCGTAGAGCTTGCCGTCGACCCACTCGACGTCGGAGACACCCTGCTTGCCGCGGAACTGGTCCCGCGTCGAGGGCAGCCCGTCGACGAAGACGGAGACGTTGCCAGAGCGGTCGACCCGGTAGATCTGTCCGGTCGGACCGCCGCGATAGGGACCGAGCGGTGCCTCGATCTGACGGTCCGGGCCGGACAGCCGATCACCGCCCATCCCTCCGGAGGCGACGTACATCGTGCCGTCGTCCCCCCAGGCGATCCCGCGGGGATTGGTCAGACCCACGGCGGCGATGCGAAAGGCGGTTGCGCGAATGGTTGAGCCGACAGCCGGATCGGAGATGGTCATCGTGTTTCGCTCCACTGGGTGGGTTGGACGACTTGGTGCGGTCGCGTCCAGAGGTAGCTGGTGGGTGGGCGAGCCGAAGACGGCCTGGTCGAACCCATCGCTCCGCCCGGCAGCGAGAGCGCGTCAGAACTGCCGGGCACGGTAGTTCACGGACTTGAGTGAGTCAACCGCTGGCGGTTCTGGTCCCCCGGCTAACGATCGTCGACGGAGTACCTTTGAGGGGTCGGTCTGAGTCTGTTGCCCAATTGACATTTTTGGCAGAAGGGTGTATTCTACTTATTCGCGGAATCCAGGTGATCATGCCCGGATTACGGGAGGACACGATAAAGGCTCAGCCGGCAGTCGTACAGCAGGCAGACAAGCTAGCGGAACGGGAGGTGTCGTTGTACCCCTCCCGTATTGGCGTCTGATTCACGCGTCGAATCGACCCATTCTCCCGTTCGTTTCGTGGCTGTCGCTCGCGGCTGTTTCCCTCAGTTCGGCCTGAGCCGCTATCCACCTTCATCTCCTGCCCGCCGCGCAGACCTCGGACAGGGACGTCACCCGGTTGAACGTTACGGCGCCGAACCGGACGCGTATTGGATCTCCACCATAGCACGAACACTGGACCGTTCGAAAGAGCACAAGCCCCCATCACAGGACATACGTTGACGGCGCTACGGTTCATGCGCCGGTACGGACCAGATCGGCTGAGACGGAGGTAGCGTTCGCATGGCCGTTGACCACAAAGACATTCGACTTCCCGGCGTGCTCGAGCCGTCGGCCCAGCCACTCGCCGCGACGATCACTGGCGACCGCCAGGTTCTCTCCAACACCGGTATCGATCGCCGGACCTACTCTCGCATCCCCACCGTTCTCGAGATGCCGAACCTCGTCCAGGTTCAGGTCGAGTCCTTCAACTGGTTCGTCGAGACTGGACTGCGCGAGCTCCTCGAAGAGATCAGCCCGATCGGGGACAACCACCGCAAGATGGAGCTCGAAATTTCCGAGCCCCGGTTCGACCCCGCCTGGACCCGGATGCCGAATGGCCCGGAGAAGGAACGCGCCAAGACCGACATCCGCGTCTGCGAGAACTACTGCCGTGAGCGCGACCTGACCTTCGCCGCTCCGCTCCGGATCAGCGCCCGCCTCCTGCTCCGCGAGACCGGCGAGATCAAGGAGACCGGCAGCGAGGGCATCTTCCTCGGCGACTTCCCGATGATGACGACCGACGGCACGTTCATCATCAACGGTGCCGAGCGCGTCGTCGTCTCGCAGCTCGTCCGCTCGCCGGGCGTCTACTTCGAGCGCACGATCGACCCGACCTCGGGCAAGTTCCTCTCGACCGCCAAGCTGATCCCCAGCCGCGGAGCCTGGCTGGAGTTCGAGACCAGTAACCGGGACATCCTCTCCGTCAAGGTCGACCGCAAGCGCAAGATGCCGGTCAGCATCCTGCTGCGCGCGATTGGCATTGAGAGCAACGACGAACTGATCGACCTGTTCAGCGACGTCGACACCAACCCGGATCGCCGCTTCGTCGCGACGACGGTCGACAAGGAGTCGACCACGACCCGCGAGGAGGCGCTGATCGAGCTGTACCGCCGGCTCCGCCCGGGCGACCCGCCGACCCGCGAGAACGCGACGACGACGCTGGAGAACCTGTTCTTCAACGAGCGCCGCTACGACCTCGCCCGCGTCGGCCGCTACAAGCTCAACGAGCGGCTCCACAAGCGCAACCGCGGGACCGATGACGAGAGCGAGCTGTCGTTCTCGCGCATCCTGACCCGGGACGACATGGTCGAGATCATCCGCGAGATGATCCGGCTCAACAACGGTGGCAGCCAGCCGGACGACATCGACCACCTTGGCAACCGGCGCATCCGCGCCGTCGGCGAGCTGATCCAGATGCACGTCCGGACCGGGTTCCAGCGCCTCGAGCGCGGTATCCGTGAGCGGATGACCATCCAGGACATCGAGACGGTTACCCCGCAGGGGTTGATCAGCACGACCCGGCCGGTCATGGCCGCGGTCCGTGAGTTCTTCGGTGGCTCGCAGCTGTCCCAGTTCATGGATCAGACCAACCCGCTGGCCGAGCTGAGCCACAAGCGTCGCCTGTCGGCCCTCGGCCCCGGCGGTCTGAGCCGCGACCGGGCCGGCATGGACGTCCGGGACGTCCACCCGTCCCACTACGGCCGGATCTGCCCGATCGAGACGCCGGAAGGTCCGAACATCGGTCTGATCGGCCAGCTCGCGACCTACGCCAAGATCAACCAGTACGGCTTCATCGAGACGCCGTACCGGCGGGTCGTGTCGTCGCTGATGATCGAGGACCCGCTGATCCCGCTCGTCGGGCAGATCCTCAAGGGCCCGGCGATCAACGCCGAGACCGGTGAGGTCGTCCTCGAGGCCGGCATCGAGCTGACCGCCGACCACGTCGAGCAGCTCAGGTCGTCCGGCGTCGTCTCGATCCGGATCCAGTCCGTCGCGACCAACATCATCGACTACCTCTCCGCCGACCGCGAAGAGCAGGTGATGATCGCCCAGGCGACGACGGCAGTGGACGAGCAGAACCGGATCATCGAGGACACCGTCACCGTCCGGGTCGGTGGTGGACACCGCTTCCCGCAGATCGCGCCGGAACAGTGCAACTACATGGACGTCTCGCCGAAGCAGGTCATCTCGGTCGGTACGGCCCTGATCCCCTTCCTCGAGCACGACGACGCCAACCGCGCCCTGATGGGTGCCAACATGCAGAAGCAGGCCGTCCCGCTGCTCAAGGCTTCCGCCCCGATCATCGGGACGGGTGTCGAGCACCTCGCCGCCCGCGACTCTGGGCAGGTCGTCGTCGCCCGGCACGAGGGTGTCGTCGCGTCGGCCGATGGCTCCCGCATCATCATCCGCGAGGATGACGGTGAGGAGCACATCTACAACCTGCGCAAGTTCGTCCGCTCCAACCAGGACACCTGCATCAACCAGCGGCCGATCGTCCGCCGCGGCGAGCGGGTCACCCAGAACCAGGTGCTGGCCGACTCGTCCTCGACTGAGAACGGTGAGCTGGCCCTGGGCCAGAACGTCCTCGTCGCCTTCATGCCCTTCGAGGGCGGCAACTTCGAGGACGCCATCCTCCTGAGCGAGCGGCTGGTCAAGGACGACGTCTACACGTCGATTCATGTCGAGAAGCACGAGGTCGAGGCCCGCGACACCAAGCTCGGCCCCGAGGAGATCACCCGGGACATCCCGAACGTTGGCGAGGAGAGCCTGGCCAACCTGGATGAGAGCGGCATCATCCGGATCGGCGCTGAGGTCCGGCCGAACGACATCCTCGTCGGCAAGGTCACGCCGCGTGGTGAGACCGAGCTGAGCGCCGAGGAGCGCCTGCTCCGGGCGATCTTCGGCGAGAAGGCGCGAGAGGTGAAGGACACTTCGCTTCGCGTGCCGCACGGCGTCTACGGCAAGATCGTCAACATCCGCCGGTTCCGCCGCGACGAGAGCACCGACCACGAGCTCCCGGCCGGCGTCAACGAGATGGTCCGCGTCAGCATCGCGCAGAAGCGGAAGATCTCGGTCGGCGACAAGATGGCCGGCCGCCACGGCAACAAGGGCGTCATCTCCCGGATCATCCCGACCGAGGACATGCCGTTCCTGCCGGACGGCCAGCCGGTCGACATCATCCTGAACCCGATCGGTGTGCCGTCCCGGATGAACATCGGCCAGGTGCTGGAGACGCACCTCGGCTGGGCGGCCCAGCGGCTCGGCTTCAAGGTCGCGACGCCGGTGTTCGACGGCGCGCATGAGGACGAGATTCGCGACGCGCTCCGCGAGGCCGGTCTGCCGGAGGACGGCAAGGTCGACCTCTACGACGGCCGCGACGGCGAGAAGTTCGATCGCCCGGTCACGGTCGGCGTGATCTACATGCTCAAGCTCCACCACCTGGTCGAGGACAAGATCCACGCCCGGTCGACCGGCCCGTACTCCCTCGTCACCCAGCAGCCGCTGGGCGGCAAGGCGCAGTTCGGCGGGCAGCGCTTCGGAGAGATGGAGGTCTGGGCTCTCGAAGCCTACGGCGCCGCCCATATCCTCCAGGAGATGCTGACGGTCAAGTCGGACGACATCGTCGGTCGCGTCAAGACCTACGAGGCGATCGTCAAGGGCGAGGAGATCAACGAGGCCGGCGTCCCCGAGAGCTTCAAGGTCCTCGTCAAGGAGCTTCGCTCGCTGGGTCTGTCGATCGACGTGATCAACGAGAACGACGAAGTAATCGAGTTCTCCGAGGACACGCGCGATCTCATGACCAAGATCGACCGGATCAACCTTAGCGGCTTCGAGCGCGGAGCCGACGAGTAGCCAGCCAACCGGCTCCCGTCACCACGGCCCTTACCACTTTCCAGTCATCGTGGGGTCGGCGGCCTTCGGGCCGTCCCCCCGCGGTACGCCACCCCGGAGGACGTGCATCTTGAGCACACCGCTTGGCGACTCGTCGAACCTCGACCGCCTCATGACCAAACCCGCCGCGACGGCCACGCTGGCCCCGGCCCGTTCCAACGGCTCCCTCGAAGGGGGTAACTTCGGCGACGACCGCTCGCCGCGGATCGACCGCCAGGACCGCGGTCGCGTCCTGGATGTCAACAACTTCAACGCCATCCGGATCAGCCTCGCGTCGCCCGAGGCGATTCGCGACTGGTCTCACGGCGAGGTGACCAAGCCGGAGACGATCAACTACCGGACGCTCAAGCCCGAGCACGGTGGCCTGTTCTGCGAGCGCATCTTCGGTCCCACACGGGACTGGGAGTGCTACTGCGGCAAGTACAAGCGCATCCGTCACGCTGGCACCGTCTGCGACAAGTGCGGTGTCGAGGTGACGCGCTCGAAAGTCCGGCGCGAGCGCATGGGCCATATCGAGCTGGCCGCCCCGGTCGCCCACATCTGGTACGTGAAGGGCACGCCGACCCGCCTGGGTCTGCTGCTGGACATCACCCCGCGCAACCTCGAGCGGATCCTCTACTTCGCGTCGTACCTGATCACTACGGTCGATGACGACGCGCGCCAGTCGGCCGTCGCCGAGATCATGGAGGAGCACGAGGCGATCGTCGCGGAGCTCCGCGATGAGGCCGAGTCGCAGCTCGGCGAGCTCAGCGAGCATGTCACCCGTGAGGTTGGCAACCTCACCGAGAGCGCCAACAAGGTCACGGCCGCCGCCTCCCAGCGCAGCAAGCAGGAGCTCGAAGTCCTGCGGACCGACTACGAGGCGATGGCCGCCCGCCTGACCGGGCTCGACAACCAGAGTGCCCCCGAGACGATCAGTTTCGCCGGACGCCTGATCGTCGAGCAGGACGAGGCCGTCAACGCCGACCGGATCTCCCGGCTCGGCGAGGCCTACAAGGCCGAGCGCGACCGCGTCGAGAAGCAGTACGACACGGAGACCGGTGGCGCCGACGCGCTGTCGGGAGCCGAGTCGGACCAGATCACGTACGAGGCCGACGAGCGCCGCAAGAAGATCGAGGACAAGCTCGCCGAAGAGGTGAAGGCTGAGGCCAAGCAGCGCGATGAGGTGCTCAAGCAGCTCAACGACCTGAAGCCGCTCCAGATCCTGAGCGAGGCCCAGTACCGCGAGCTCCAGGAGGCGATCCCGTCCGGTGTCTTCAAGGCCGGCATGGGCGCCGAGGCGGTCTTCGAGTTCGTCAAGAAGGTCGACCTCGACCAGCTCGCCCTCGACCTTCGCACCGAGATGCAGTCCGCCAGCGACGTCAAGCGGAAGAAGGCGACCAAGCGCCTCCGCGTCGTCGAGGCCCTCCGCAAGAGCGGCAACGACCCGGCCTGGATGATCTTCACCGCCCTCCCGGTTATCCCCCCCGAGTTGCGGCCGATGGTCCAGCTCGACGGTGGCCGGTTCGCGACGAGCGACCTCAACGATCTCTACCGCCGCGTCATCAACCGGAACAACCGGCTCAAGCGACTACTTGAGCTCGGCGCCCCGGACATCATCGTCCGGAACGAGAAGCGGATGCTCCAGGAGGCCGTCGACGCCCTGATCGACAACGGCCGCCGCGGCCGCGTCGTGTCCGGCTCCGGCAAGCACAAGCTCAAGAGCCTGAGCGACCTGCTCAAGGGCAAGCAGGGCCGGTTCCGCCAGAATCTGCTCGGCAAGCGCGTGGACTACTCCGGTCGCTCGGTCATCGTCGTCGGGCCGAACCTTCAGCTCGATGAGTGCGGTCTGCCGAAGCGGATGGCGCTCGAGCTGTTCAAGCCGTTCGTCATGCGGAAACTGGTCGACAAGGGCTTCGCCCACAACATCAAGGCCGCCAAGCGGCTGGTCGAGCGGGTCGACATCCGCGTCTGGGACGTGCTCGAGGAGGTCGTCGTCAACTACGTCGTCCTGCTCAACCGCGCACCGACGCTGCACCGCCTCGGCATCCAGGCCTTCAAGGTCCAGTTGATCGACGGCTCGGCCATCCAGCTCCACCCGCTCGTCTGCTCGGCCTTCAACGCCGACTTCGACGGCGACCAGATGGCCGTCCACGTCCCGCTGTCGCAAGCGGCGCAGAAGGAAGCCCGCGAGCGCATGCTCTCGGTCAAGAACTTGCTCTCGCCCAGCAACGGCGACCCGATCGTCTCCCCGACGCAGGACATCGTGCTTGGTTGCTACTACATGACCAGCAAGGTGGACTTCGACGAGGAGTACGCCAAGGGCACGCTGCCGCGCGGTTGGGGCAAGGTCTTCTCGTCCATGGAAGAGGTCAAGATCGCCTACGACTGCGGCGAGGTCGATCTCCAGGCGGACATTGTTCTCCACACCGATCGCTACGGCGAGCGGCAGAAGGTCGAGACGACCGTTGGCCGGGCAATCTTTAACCTGACCCTGCCGCCCGAGATCCGGACGTACTACAACGACACGATGGGCCGCAAGCAGCTCCGCGCCGTCGTCGCCGATGCCTACCGCCTGTTCCGGGACCCGGAGCGTGTGGCTGGTGTCGTCAACGACATCAAGCAGACCGGCTTCATCTACTCGACCCGCGGCGGCATGACCTTCGCCGTCTCCGACGTGACGATGTCCGAGACCAAGCCGCAGATCCTCAAGGACGCCGACGACCGGGCCGACACGCTCGACCGCCAGTTCCGCCGCGGTCTCGTGACCGAAGAGGAGCGCCTCCGCGAGCTCGAGGTCATCTGGAACGGTGCCCGCGACAAGCTGACCGAGGACGTCGAGGACCGCCTCCAGGGGCAGAACGCCGTCTGGATGATGGCGGACTCCGGCGCCAAGGGAAACATGAACCAGATCACGCAGATGGCCGGTATGCGTGGCCTCGTGCTGGACCCGGAGGGGAAGATCATCGAGATTCCCATCCGCTCCAACTTCCGCGAGGGGCTAACGGTCCTCGAGTACTTCATCTCCACTCACGGAGCGCGGAAGGGTCTGGCCGACACGGCCATCCGGACGGCGGACTCCGGCTACCTGACCCGCCGCCTCTGCGACGTGGCCCAGGACGTCATGGTGACGATGGAGGAGTGTGGCACCGAGCTCGGGATCATCAAGTCCCGGGAGACGGCCGACGGCAAGCTCGTTCCGGACGACGACTTCCGGGCCAGGATCATCGGCCGTATCCTCGCTTCAGACCTGTATCATCCGGAGACGGGCGAGATCCTGTTCGAGAAGGGGACGGACCTGACCGACCGGTACGACATGCCGGACGGCTCGCAGCGTGACCTCGTCCGCGAGGTCATGGATGCCGGTGTCCGTGAGGTCCACTGCCGGTCGGTACTGGTCTGCGACGCCGCCCACGGCGTCTGCCAGCACTGCTACGGCCGCGACCTCGCCTCGGGCAAGCTCGTCGAGAAGGGCGAGGCGGTCGGTATCATCGCCGCCCAATCCATCGGTGAGCCGGGCACGCAGCTGACGATGCGGACGTTCCACACCGGCGGCGTCAACCGGGCCGACATCACGTCCGGTCTGCCGCGGGTCGAGGAGCTGTTCGAGGCTCGCTCCCCGAAGGGCCGCGCGATCCTGTCCGAGAAGGAAGGCCGCGTCGAGATCGAGCAGACGGATGAGGGGCGCAAGCTCTACATCATCAGCACGGAGGAGACTGTCCGAACCTACCGGCTCGACGAGGGCTGGACCCCGCAGCTCCAGCCGGGCGATCCGGTCATCAAGGACAAGACGGTCATCGCCCTTGGCCCGGAAGACCAGAAGATGACGGCCGACATCAACGGCAGTTACATCCTGGACGACCGGACCATCTACGTCCGCAACGTCGAGGAGCTTCGCGAGGAGCGCATCGTCCCGGTCACGTACCAGATCCTGGTCGAGAGCGGCTCGGACGTAACGCCGGGCCAGCAGCTCACCGAGGGCGCCAAGGACCCGCAGGACATCCTGCTGACCCAGGGCCGCGAGCAGATCCAGGCCTACATCATCGATGAGGTCCAGAAGGTCTACAAGAGCCAGGGCGTGAACACGAACGACAAGCACATCGAGGTGATGTGCCGTCAGATGATGCGCAAGGTCAGCATCGTCCACCCGGGCGATACCGACTACCTCCAGGAGGAGCGCATCGACCGCTTCGAGTTCAACCTGATCAACGAGGAGATCCTTGCCCAGGGCGGTGAGCCGGCGACGGCCATGCCGGTGCTGCTCGGGATCACCAAGGCTTCCCTGGAGACCGACTCGTTCCTGTCGTCGGCCTCCTTCCAGGAGACCACGCGAGTGCTGACCGAGGCCGCCATCAACGGCAAGGTCGACCAGCTCCGTGGCCTCAAGGAGAACGTCATCATCGGCAAGCTCATCCCGGCCGGGACCGGCTTCGGCGTCAATGCGAAGCTTCACATGCCGCTGGATGCCGCGACCGTCGCCCGGCTCGAGCGTGAGCGGGGCGAGGGGGCCGAGGCAGACATCAGCGAGCTGATGGTCCCGACCGGTGTCGCGACGATGGACCGGCCGGACGAGGACAGCGGGTTCTCGATCACCGGCCCGCAGGACACGCCGCTGACCGACGAGAACTAGTCATCTCGATGGTGGCATGAACGACGAACGGCCAGCCGGGCAACCGGCTGGCCGTTCGCCATGTCTATGGAACGACAGGCGGAAGAGTTGTCTCGATCCGATTTGGATACCCTTTATCGCCTGGCGGCGATGCCCGGCCATAAATGGATGGGGCTCAGGAACAACGCAAAGCGTCTCGAACGGAATGTGGTCATTGATGAAGCGACCGGTGGGACATCGCTGCCGAGCGCAATGCATATCGTTGCCCGACAAGGCAACGATTGACAGACGGGCTCGGCATCCCTAGCCTGCGATGCAAGGACGATGTCCTCGCGATCTGATCCCGCCGACTGAGCAGCATCGGACCCGGACCAATGTCGATCGAATTCCTGCTGACATCGCTGATCGTGGTCGCGATCCCGGGCACCGGCGCGATCTACACCGTCTCGACATCGATCGCCGGTGGCTTCCGACGCGGGCTGTTCGCCTCGATCGGCTGCACGCTCGGGATCGTCCCGCACATCGCCGCGGCGATGCTGGGCCTGTCCGGGATCATGCAGATCGGGGCCGGCGTCTTCGAGATAGTCCGCTACGCCGGCGTTGCCTACCTCGTCATCTTGGGGATCTCGATGATCCGCGACCGGGGCAGCCTGCACCTTGCCGACCCCATTGCCGCGCCCTCCGGTCTGGGACTGATCGTTCGCCGCGGCATCCTGCTCAATCTGCTCAACCCGAAGCTGACGATCTTCTTCTTCGCCTTCCTGCCCCAGTTCCTCGACTCATCGCCGACTCTGCTCGATCTGCGCCTGATCGGGCTGGCCGGAGTCTTCATGCTCATGTCGCTCGTCGTCTTCGCGGTCTATGCCTGGGCGAGCGCCGAGTTGAGCGAACGGCTGCTGGCCGCTCCCGCCGCCCAGCGATGGCTCCAGCGAACGTTCGGGACGATCCTGATCGGCGTCGCCGCCAGGCTGGCGGTCACGGATCGCTGAGTCCCGGATGTCTGTTGGGTCGGATCGAGATGTATGCGACGGCGAGGCTTCCTCGTTCTGACAAACATACGAGTAGCGGGAGAAGCGCCATCATGTTCGCCTACGACGCCGCGATCATCGAACGATTCCCGACGATCCGGGCGGCGGTCATTCATACGACCGGTCTCAGCAACGGGCCGAGCTCGCCGGACCTGCTCGCCGAGTACCGGGCCGAGCAGCGAGCCGCCATCGAACGTCTCGCCGCGACGCCGATCGCCGACATCCCGTCTATCGCCGCCTGGCGCCGCGTCTTCTCGGCGTTCGGTGTCAAGCCGACGCAACACCGTAACGCCGCCGAGTCGCTGCTCCGCCGGCTCGACAAGCAGGGCGACATCCCAACCATCAGCACACTGGTCGATCTCGGGAACCTGATCGCCAACCGTTATGCGTTGCCCGTCGTGGTCCTGGACCTGGCCGGGATCGCCGGTTCGACGACCGTGCGCTTCGCCGATGGGACCGAGCGCTTCACCGATCTCGGGTCGGACGAGCCTGTCCATCCCGAGCCGGGCGAGGTCGTCTTCGTCGACGCCGATGGCGTGGCGAGCGCCAGGCGGTGGTGCTGGCGTCAGAGCGCCCAGAGTGCGACCAGCGCCACGACGGTCGCCGCCATGATCGTCGTCGAGGGGCACCACGAGTCCGCCGCTCTCGATCTCGTTCTGGCGTTAGCGGATCTGGTCTCGTTGCTGACGAGATACCAACCGGACAGCCAGATCACGACGTATCCGCTGTCGCCCGACAATCCCCAGACCGGAACCGCGTTTCGGAGCGCGTGAACCGCCTGCCGAGCGATCCGGGCGTTTCGTCGGAACGGGTGGTCAGGATGCCGCCGGATCGCTCGGCTGGAGGTGCTCCCTGAGGAACGCGACGGTTCGGTCCAGCGCGAGGCTGGCGGCTGCCGGGTCGTAGGCGGTGGAAATGTCCGACTCGGCGAACCAGTGGCCGGTGCCGGGGTAGGTGTGGAAGTCGACATCGGCGCCGGCCGCGACCAGTCCGTCACGGAGCGCCACGATGTACTCCTGATCTTCGTAGTCGTCGTTCTCGGCCCAGTGCCCGAGGCAGGCGAGCCCCTCACCTGGGACACCGTCCGGATCGCTCGCCCCGTAGTAGAGGACCGCCGCCGGGACGTCGGCCGGGTGGGATGTGACCAGGCCGAGCGCCCATTCCGCGCCCAGCGAGAGACCGACCGCTCCGATCTTTCCCGGCTGTCGGGCGGGATGGTCGAGCAGGTGCTGGACGGCGGCGTCGAACCGGGCCTGCATGATCTCCGGTGGGAACGCCGTCCGAAGCTGGTTGGCCTCCTCGATCGAGTGGGTGCTCTGGCCGGCGTAGAGGTCGGGCATGACGACGAGGAAGCCGGCGTCGGCAAGGGTTCTCCCGATCGCCCGGACTCCCTCGCTGAGACCCCACCATGCGTGGCAGAGGATGATGCCTGGGCCGCCCCGTCCGGCTTCCAGCCACGATGTCTCATTCGTCGCGTCGGTCATGTTCAGCTCTCCTCGTGATCTACAATCGATGTTGTTCGTAGTCGACACCGTCCATCTTGTGGGTCTGTTCTCCATCCTGAACCACGAAGTGGACAGGACGTGTCCGCTTGTCTCAGTCAAGTAAAGCCCCGGCGATCCGGAACTATCCAGCATCCCCCCGAACGGCTCTCGACATTGCCGCCGCTGCTGGTTTCGGTTGACCGGAAAGCCCGGCATCACGTATCATTCCTTCTCACGCCCGCTTTGTCGGGTGTTTTGCTGAGGGCGACGCGTCGTTCAGGTCAGCATCACTCGGGAATGCGAGATTCCCCCAACTGCCGCGTCCCGAAACGTGGATGAGGACTGAAAATTGCCGACGATCAACCAGCTGGTCCGCAAGGGCCGCCGGAAGCCGATGAAGAAGACGAAGGCTCCGGCGCTCGGATTTACCAATAACGCGCTTGGGCGCTACGCCGGCCGGCTTCGCCAAGGCTCGTATTCGCCGCAGAAGCGCGGCGTCTGCACCCAGGTCAAGACCATGACTCCGAAGAAGCCGAACTCGGCGCTGCGCAAGATTGCGCGGGTGAAGCTGAGCAATGGCATCGAGGTCACGGCCTACATCCCTGGGGAGGGTCACAACCTCCAGGAGCACTCGGTCGTCCTGATCCGTGGCGGGCGCGTCAAGGATCTCCCGGGCGTTCGCTATCACATCGTCCGTGGCACCCTCGACGCCCGTGGCGTCGAGAACCGGAAGCAGGGCCGGTCCAAGTACGGGACCAAGCTCGTCAAGCCCGGTGCGGCGGCACCCCAGAAGCGACGGTAGTCAACGGCCGCCCGGGCATCCAGCCCGGGCTGCGCCCCGATGATCAGCAGCCGTGGCGGTGACAGTGAGCGGGCGGGGAGTGGAAGCGGAGCGATGCCTGAGACGGCATTGACCGCTTTTTCGCGTGTCCGCCCGACTCTTTCCAGCAGCCGGCGATCATTCGATTACGACGGACGATGGACCGGCGAGACGACCCAACGTCGCGCTCAGGGACGAGAGAAGGACGAGGACAGGATGCCCAGACGAGGCAAGATCGAGCGCCGGGTGGTTGCCCCGGACCCGCGGTACAACAGCGAACTGGTCTCCCGGTTCGTCAACAAGGTCATGCAGCGCGGCAAGAAGGGCGTCGCCGAGAAGATCATGTACGGGGCGATGGACATCATCCAGTCCCGGACGGGTCGCTCCCCGATCGAAGTCTTCGAGCAGGCGCTCTACAACGTCACCCCGGTCCTGGAGGTCAAGCCCCGCCGCGTCGGCGGAGCGACGTACCAGGTCCCCGTTCAGATCGAAGGCACGCGGCGCCAGTCCCTGGCGATCCGCTGGCTGATCCTCTCCGCCCAGTCTCGCCCGGGCAAGACGATGGCGGACAAGCTCGCCAACGAGTTGCTCGACGCCTTCAACGGCACTGGGGCGACCATCAAGCGGCGCGAAGACATGCACCGCATGGCGGAAGCGAACCGCGCGTTCTCGCACTATCGCTTCTAGCCGACCGGCGCTGGGCGGGTCCCCCATTTCACACTGACACCCCGTACGGCGCCCCATCCCGGCTTCCCATTGCACCACGCGGCGAGTCCGCAGAAGGAACACGACCATGACCGCGACTGCCACCGCGCCAAACCTGCGAGACCCGCAGACGATCCTGCGGCGGACTCGCAATATCGGCATCATCGCCCATATCGATGCCGGCAAGACCACCACCACCGAGCGCATCCTCCTCTACACCGGCCGCCTCCGCAAGACGGGCGAGGTCCATGAGGGCGCGGCGACGATGGACTGGATGGAGCAGGAGCGCGAGCGAGGGATCACGATCACCTCCGCCGCGACGACCTGTGAGTGGCGCGACCACCGCATCAACATCATCGATACCCCGGGCCACGTCGACTTCACCGTCGAGGTGGAGCGCTCGCTCCGCGTCCTCGATGGCGGTGTCGTGGTCTTCGACGCCGTCGCCGGGGTCGAGCCCCAGTCCGAGACGGTCTGGCGGCAGGCCGACAAGTACCACGTCCCCCGGTTCTGCTTCGTCAACAAGATGGACCGGACCGGCGCCTCGTTCGAGCGCACCATCGAGATGATCGTCGACCGCCTCAAGGCCAAGCCGGTCCCGGTCCAGCTCCCGATCGGTTCCGAGGCCGCCTTCAAGGGCGTCGTCGACCTGATCGAGAACAAGGCCCACATCTTCACCAACGACCTCGGGACCGACATCGAGGTGACCGACCCGCCGGCCGATATGGTCGAGGCTGTCACCAAGGCGCGTCAGTTCATGGTCGAGGCGGTCGCCGAGACCGATGAGGACATGATGCTCGCCTACCTCGAGGGCGAGGAGCCGACCCCGGACCAGATCCGCGAGGGACTCCGCAAGGCCGTCCTCCGCAGTGAGCTCGTCCCGGTCCTGTGCGGCTCGGCACTCAAGAACAAGGGCATCCAGCTCATGCTTGATGCCATCACCTACTACTTGCCGTCCCCGCTCGACGTGCCGCCGATCATCGGCCACGACCCGAAGACCGGTGAGGACTCGACCCGCGAGATCAACCCCAACGCGCCGTTCGCGGCGCTGGCGTTCAAGATCGCGACCGATCCCCACGTCGGCAAGCTGACCTACATCCGGGTCTACTCCGGTACGCTGGCTTCCGGCTCCTACGTCCAGAATTCCTCGAAAGGCGACCGCGAGCGCATCGGCCGGCTGCTGCAGATGCACGCCAACAGCCGTGAGGAGATCCCGAGCGTCTCGGCCGGGGACATCGCCGCGGTCATCGGTCTCAAGAACACGACGACTGGCGATACGCTCTGCGATGCCGCCCAGCCGATCCTGCTGGAGTCGATCGAGTTTCCGGAGCCGGTCATCTCGGTCTCCGTCGAGCCGAAGACCCGCGCCGACCAGGACAAGATGACGGCCGCCCTCCTCCGCCTGGCGGAAGAGGACCCGACCTTCCGGATGCACACCGACGAGGACACCGGCCAGATGGTGATCGACGGGATGGGCGAGCTCCACCTCTCCATCATCGTCGACCGCATGATGCGCGAGTTCCGCGTCGAGGCCAACGTCGGACGGCCGCAGGTCGCCTACAAGGAGACCATCACGATCCCGGTCAAGGCCGAGGGTCGCCACGTCCGCCAGTCCGGTGGCAAGGGCCAGTACGGCCACGCCATCGTCCAGTTCTCCCCACAGGAGCGTGGCGTCGGCTACGAGTTCGAGGACAAGACCACCGGCGGCACGGTGCCCAGGGAGTACATCCCGGCGATCAACGCCGGTATCCAGGAGGCAATGGCCACCGGCGGGCTGACCGGCAACCCGGTCGTCGATGTCAAAGCCCAGCTCCTCGACGGCTCGTACCACGACGTCGACTCATCGGAGATGGCCTTCAAGATCGCCGGCTCGCTGGCGCTCAAGGATGCCCTTCGCCGCGGCAAGACGACCGTCCTCGAGCCGATCATGCGGATCGAGGCGACCACCCCGGATGAGTTCATGGGCGACGTCATCGGCGATCTGAACTCCCGCCGTGGTCAGATCCAGGGCATGGAGGAGCGCGGCGGTGCTCAGGTCGTCCGGGCCAACGTCCCGCTGTCGAGCATGTTCGGCTACGTCACCGACCTGCGGTCCATGACCCAGGGACGCGCGGTCTCCTCGATGGAGTTCGACCACTACGCTCCCGTCACGGCGAGCATGATGGAAGAGTTCATCCAGAAGGCGACTCCCCGCTAATCACCGGTATTCAAGAGCGACCGTGGCTGACGGGGCAGTCCCGTCAGCCACCTTTCAGAGCAGATCAACGCGAGCGGAGACTCGCCCGGCGACCAGCCGGCAAGGAGACACACACGCCATGGGCAAGCAGAAGTTCGAGCGGACGAAGCCGCACGTCAACATCGGGACGATCGGGCACGTCGACCACGGCAAGACGACGCTGACGGCGGCGATCAG
>JAABUS010003016.1_pt1 | contig 28997 bp, 35 predicted proteins | sample 5560161 | NCBI WGS metagenome assembly JAABUS01 (sample SAMN10711885, study PRJNA513376) | rock metagenome | isolation source: Antarctica rocks | place: Antarctica: Victoria Land, Trio Nunatak nord | collected 2016-01-04
AGGAAAATTCGGACCCGATATAATTGAAGAACTTTCGAAGAAATGGAAGATTCCAAAAAATTTTATGTTAATCGGTTCTCCCGGGAATAAATTTCCTTACCGCGTTTCCGAACTTGGAGGTGTTAGGTTGATAATGTAGAAAGTCAAATAAAACTTATTATATGCTTCGGTGTTATAATGCATAAAAGATAGTTTTCTAAACTCAAAATTTTCGATGGATATAAATAAGGCTTACCAGATTATTGCTAACAAGCTATCGTTGTGGTTAAAAGAACTTATAAGACTATTACCCAATATTGCGTTAGCCACACTGGTATTGGTGCTTGGATTTTTTATTGCGAAATGGTTAAAAAAACTTACGTGTAAAATTTTCACAAGATTTATTCATAATGAAACACTGAACAATCTCTTTTCTTCTTTGGTGTACATTTTTGTGTTAGGGGTTACCATTTTTGTAGCACTCAGTATCCTTAATCTTGATAAGGCAGTTACTTCCATTTTAGCCGGGGCAGGTATTATTGGTTTGGCACTGGCATTCGCATTTCAGGATATCGCCTCTAACTTTATGTCTGGCATTTTCCTTTCTATACGCCGCCCATTGCATACCGGAGATATTGTTCGAATAAAAGATTATATGGGTAAGATCACACAAATTAATTTGCGCGATACGGTGCTTAGAACTTTTCAGGGGCAAATGGTTATTATACCCAACAAAGAAGTACTGCAAAATCCCATTGAAAATTATTCGCTCCTAGGCAAAAGAAGGATGGACTTAACGGTAGGCGTTTCTTACAGTGAGGATCTGCAAAAAGTAAAAAACGTTACCCTTAAGGCATTAGAAGGAATTGAAGGACTTACTAAAGACGATGAAATGACTTTCTTTTATAAAGAATTTGGTGACAGCTCTATAAACTTTGACGTTCGCCTATGGGTACACACTCCCGAACAACCCGAATATTTGCAGGTAAGAAGCGAAGCAGTAATGCGCATAAAACAAGCATACGACGAAAATAATATTACCATTCCCTTCCCGATAAGAACGTTGGATTTTGGCATAAAAGGCGGCGTACCCTTGAATGAAATAACAATAAATACGAGTGCTGGTAAAGCTTAGATTTATTAATTCGGTTGAATAATGAAACAACAGTTAACAAACGAACGAAATAACCTTCTTACCTCAATAGAAAAGTTTTTAGAAGGTCCAATGATTTTTTTAGGCTTTGTATGGCTTGTGTTATTGGTTATAGAATTAGTGTGGGGACTGAGTAAGCCTCTTGAATATACAAGCCTTACTATCTGGATTATTTTTATAATAGACTTCCTGATCAAGTTTATTTTAGCTCCTGCTAAAGTTATTTTTTTGAAGAGAAACTGGCTGACTGCTGTTTCACTACTTATTCCTGCCTTAAGGGTCTTCCGCATTTTCAGATTTATTCGTTTGTTACGTGGATTAAAAGGCATCAGGCTTGTACGCATCGTTGCTTCTTTAAACAGGAGTATGAACAGCCTTGGCGCAACTATGAAAAGAAGAGGCTTTGGTTACGTTATGGCAATTACCGTTACCGTAACACTTGCCGGCGCTGCAGGAATGTATGCACTTGAAAAGCCCAACCCTGGTTTTGATACCTATGGAATGGCGGTATGGTGGACAGCTATGCGGGTAATAACTGCAGGCAATGAATTTAATCCTTCTACTCCCGAAGGCAGGGGACTTGCTTTTATTATTGCTATATTCGGCTATACTATTTTTGGATATGTTACTGCCACTTTTGCCACCTTCTTTATTGGTCGCGATGCAGAAGAAGAAGATGCACCTGTAGCGGGCTCAAAGGATATTGAAGAATTAAAGAAAACCATTCAAACTTTGTCCAAAGATATTCAGGAGTTAAAAGCAGGTCTAGAATAGTTATAAGCTTTGGTCTGAATTCTAATGTTAGAAGTAACAGATTCATTACAGGGGGAACAAACAAAACAACAAAAGAATTTTTTTCTACCTTTTATTTTGCAGTATTCTCCTTAATATAAAGTTCCTGTACCAAAATCATTATGATAAGCATTAACGGCGTTGCTAATACCAATCCCCATCCACCGGTTAAAGGACTTACTAAAAGTTGGGCAGATATGATAAGGGCAGGTGGAATGCTAATTAATTTTTGCTGAACCATTGGAGTAATAAAGTTGCTTTCTATAACTTGTATTAGGATGTACATACCCGCAACAATTGCTGCAGTTGACGGTTCTTGCATCAAAGCAACAAGCACAGCCGGTATCATTGCTATTAAAGGACCAAAGTTTGGGATGAAATTAAGCAAACCTGCAATAAGGGCTAATACGAGCCATAATGGTATCCCGAGTATTGATAAACCTATTGACGTTAGTATAAACACAACAAACATCGCAAAGAACTTTCCCTTCAGCCATTTCTTTAAGTTACCGCCTAATTTGTTTACAATATCCTCGCCTTTCTTCTGTCCTTTTTGGGGTATCAACTGTACTATTCCCTTTTTATATACATCGGGTGAAACAGTAAAGAATATACCCAGAAAAAGGATCACGTAAATATCACCAAACACACCAAACGTAGTTTTAAAAAATGTGCTTGCCAAATCTTTTGCTTTGTTGATTGCTTCAGGTGAAGACGCTTTTTGCACCAGCTTTTTACCAATAGAATTTTGACTAAGCTGAGATTTTGCATTTTCTATGGTTGCCGGTAAAGTGTCACTCAGCTCTGTGACCTGCGCCTGTATTTTAGCACCCATCAACCAGAATAATCCTGTCGTTAATAATACCACTCCAATCACTGCAATAGTTAAGCACACGCCGTGCTTCCATTTTGTTTTCCTGCAAATTAAGCCACTTAACCCTAAGAAAAATATAGCTATTAAAGCACCTGCTAATATCAGCAGAAAAACAGAAAAAGTTGCTTTGAACAATAAAATGAGAATAACGATTAAAGCATAAATTCCGCCTTTAATCCAAACCTTTTTCTGGTAACTAAATCCATCTGTAGAATTTTCTTCCATAGTTATTCACTTTTTGTTTTTTGGTTAGGTTGCATTGATAATTTGCCTTCATTATTTTTTAATTCTCTTTCCAGAAAGTAATTCAATGCTGTCCGTAATGATGCTATCGCGGCTAACTTTCCAATCTCATCCCATGTAGGGGCAATAGCAGTAGCAAGTATATCTGCTGCTAATAACAATTCTAATGCAACGGTCAACCCACTGCCAAACTGTATCCTGATGGTTTGGTTTGTTATCCCATCATTGGGCTTGAAAATGTGAAAGAAATATTTGTATAAAAATTTTAATAAAGAAATGCCCACTACCAGCGCTGCTATTACTTCAAGCGTGCTGCTCAAATATTTGGTGATTATTTCTGCTATTTCTTTCATTAAAATTTTTATGCATCAAGAACTTTTCCCGGTTGTTAGTAAAGGTCGGGAAATGTTTTATCTCTAAGCCCGGAAACGAGACAAGTCAACAATTTGCATTTTTACCAAGTACTTTACAAATATAGCGGCGTTAAATATACATTTAGTTAATTAAGTTATATCCATACCTTTAATCCCGGAGAAATAACCGTGTCTTCTTTTGCTGAATAGCGAAATGCCATGCAAGGACACAACGACTGCTGAATAGTTGTAATGGAGCCCGGTTAATAATAAAATATCCTGATATATCTGCCGGCTATACATCTATACAAAGAAGCAAGTGATTAAATTATATGGGGAAAAATTTTTAAGATGAAGAGTGAATTAAGTATCAAATAGTATTTCAATATTTTATAGTATTTCAATATTTTAACTACATACAATTTCTATGACAGAAATTAAAATAGAAAAGAAAAAGACCATTTGGCCCTGGCTATTATTACTCGGCATAATCGCCGTAGTCTGGCTCTACTTTTTTCGCTATGACAAGAGAGAGACTATGGAAACAGCAGATAATAAGGCATTGATAGATGTTCATGAAAATAACAGCACAGTGGCAGCTTATGTTATATTTATTAATTCCGATACTAATAAAATGAGCCTCGACCACGCTTATAGCAGCGAGGCACTGACAAAGCTAACTGATGCAGTAGATGCTATGGCGACTGAAGCAGGCTACGATGTAAAAGTTGATATAGCTAAAGCAAAACAGGATGCAGATGATATTACCAAAGACCCGCTTGCAACCACACATGCTGATAAAATAAGTAGCGCCGCCGACGTTTTAAGCACTGCATTACAAAATATGCAGCAGGCAAAATATCCCGAATTAAGTGCAGAAGCAGCGGATGTGAAAACGGCTGCAGAAGCGATAAAGCCCGAGGTATTAACGCTCGACCAGCGGGATGCTGTTAAATCTTTTTTTAGAAAGGCTGCAGACCTGCTAAATAAAATGAATTGATAACGCTGCTAAAAATTTAAATTATGAAAGACAAAAATAAAAACCTGTATTATTTACATGAGTTATCAGATTATAAAGTAGCCGATGAGTATGCTGATGTGAGAGATTGAGAAGTAAGAGATACAGATAAAAGAACCATAGGCAAAGTGGATGAACTGCTTGTAAACAAACACGCGGAACGCGTTGTTTATCTTGATGTGGAGGTTGATGCATCTTTAATTGAAGCAGGTCACCAAACCTACGCAACTCCTGCTAACAAGGGTGTACACGAATTTTTAAATGATGATGGCGAAAACCACCTTATTATACCAATTGACATGGTAACGCTTGATGAAGACAATAAGAAAGTGCATTCTAACAAAATAGATTATACAACTTTTGCAAAAACAAAATTGGTTTAAGAAGGGAGTTGACATTGAGAAGTCTTGTGAGCTAATGGTTTTGCCTCATTATTTCCGGGGTAATCACTTTGATGAAGAAAGCGGTTCAGACAACCAGTTTTATAATCGCAAAGAATTTAAACGGCCTTCATTGGCCCCCACACTTTAAAAATAAAAATATGAAGCGAACTATCAAAAATCTGATGGGTTTTACAATGGGTGCCACCGACGGCGAGATAGGAAAAGTAAAGGATTTTTATTTTGACGATGTAACGTGGACGATACGCTATCTCGTTGTAGAAACAGGTAACTGGCTTTCAAACCGTAAGGTGCTTATTTCACCAGAAGCGCTTTTACAGTGTGATTGGGCAAATGATACATTCCCTGTTAACCTCACAAAAGAGCAAATTAAAAAAAGCCCGGATATAGACACAGAACAACCAGTTTCGCGGCAGCACGAAACGGAACTGTATGCACATTATCCCTGGACAAATTACTGGGGCGGCAGTATTTGGGCTGGTGGTATGGGCACTACCGGAATGATGATGCCCATGTCATCCGTGCCTATGGAGGAGGCAGTAAAAAACAGTAAAAACACTCCCGATGATGAAGCAGACGGCAACCCTCATTTACGAAGTGCTAAAAACGTGCAGGGTTATACTATTCATGCATTAGATGATACTATTGGCGATGTGGAGGATTTTATAGTAGATGACAGCAACTGGACAATAAATTATATGGTAGTTGACACCGGAAATTGGTTTCCCGGCAAGAAGGTGATTATATCGCCTGATTGGATAAAAGAAATAAATTGGGCAACCTCAGAAGTCACTGTAAACGCCTCGGTTGAGCAGGTTAAAAACAGCCCGGAATATGATGCTTCAAAACATCTAAGCACAGACTACGAAGCCAATCTTCAAAACTATTATGGCCGGTTTATTTCTCATTAGTAATCTTTCTAATTAAACGTAATGCTACCCAATAGGAATAAGTCGCACGCCATCCTGCTTCCGGTTTTATTTATAATACTGCAAGGTGTAGCCATTAGTTGTACCGATAAGCAAAGGGCAAATAATGGTGGCAGTAGAGAAGACAGTGTAACACAGTCAGCAGAAAACAGTGTAACACAGCCAACAGAAAATAGTGCTGCCATAAACACTTCAAGTGGGAATGTAAATTTTGTAACGGCGTCGAAGATGGTGATGCCGGCAGTAGTGCATATAAAAATTCGTTTCAATGGCTCGTCCGATCATGGAGCATCAGGGTCAGGTGTAATTATAAGCTCTGATGGATTTATAGCTACAAATAATCATGTGGTTGAAAACGCCTCTGCTATTGACGTTATACTTCCCGACAAACGAATCCTTTCCGCAAAGTTGGTTGGCCGTGACCCCAATACTGACTTAGCGCTTTTAAAAGTAGAGGCTAACAACCTTCCTGTGGTTAAATTAGGAAACTCTGATAAGGTGCAGATAGGCGAATGGGTCTTAGCTGTAGGGTTTCCTCTTTCACTAAATACAACTGTTACTGCAGGCATTGTAAGCGCCAAAGCCAGAAGCATTGGAATTATAAACCGGCCGGGCAGCAATAACATGCAAAATAATGCGGCGCCTGAAGGCAATATGGCTGTTGAATCATTTATCCAAACCGATGCTGCCATTAACCCCGGCAATAGCGGAGGAGCACTTGTTAACACTAACGGAGAATTGATAGGCATTAATTCAGCCATAGCTTCGCAAACCGGTAGTTATGCGGGCTATGCTTTTGCCATACCTGTAAATCTGGCAAAAAAGATTTTGGATGATTTAAAAAACTTTGGGGTGGTTAAGCGAGGTGTGTTGGGTGTTTCCTTTCCGTCGCCAGCTGCAGAAGACCAGTACCTGATACAACAGGGCCTCAATCCTGCTGCGGTAAAAGGGGTTTACATAACCGGTGTGCAAAATGAAAGCGCCGCTGCTGTTGCCGGCCTTAAAGAAGGTGACATTATTCAAAGTATAGATGGCATTTTAATTAACTCGTCAACAGAGTTTTCTGAAAGAATAGCAAGACACAAACCCGGTGATGTGGTAAAATTAACCTACCAGCGAAAAGGCGATACCGCTTCAGTCTCTGCCACACTGCATAATGAAGATGCGGCCAAAACTGAAAAACCTGAACCAAAAAGTGATAGGGCGCTCCAGGAAATATACAACAGGCTTGGAGCCACTTTCGCCCCGCTTACTGCTGATATCAAACAACACTTTAATTTAAATGCCGGTGTTTTGGTAACCAGGGTGTACAGGAATGGTTTTTTTGACCAGGCCGGCATTCCCCCTGGTACTATTATCGCTTTTATTAACGGCACACCCATTAATAATCCGAAAGATATTGATATGGCCTTACTGTCTGCTCAAAGTGGAACGATTCAAATTCTTGCTATTGCACCAGATGGTTCAAAAGTGGTATTTAACTTCTCACTTGGAACATAAAACAAGCTTTATCTTTTTATAATAATACCAGCTTTAGTTGTCTCAGCATCATAGTTGCATCTGCATCTTCTAACTTTAGTTAGGTGTTGGGCAATTTAAAAACAATACCTTTTGCCCATTACTAAAAAGCAATTAAAAAATAAACCGTCATGACTATTCAAATTAACTCAGACAACAATATAACAGGAACCGAAGGATTAAGCAGCTTTGTAGAAAGCACTGTTGCTGAAACCCTGAAAAGATTTGATAATTATATAACCAGGGTAGAAGTTCATTTAAACGACGAGAACAGCCACAAAAGCGGTATAAACGATAAGCGTTGTATGCTCGAGGCACGCCTTGAAGGAATGCAGCCGGTTGCAGTTACCGCTCATGGCAATACAATTCAGGAGGCATTAAAAAGTGCATTGAACAAACTAAAAAGTTCACTCGATACTACCCTTGGAAAGTTACAAAACCATTAAGATTTTAAATTTTATTCCTGCGGTTTGTCCGCGACTTTTTCCTGTGTCGAAGTGATGGAAAAAGGCTTTGAGGCTTCATAAAATTTAAGCTCTCTAATATCGGCTGGAAGATTAAACCCATTTTCTTCCAGCCTTGTTTTTACTTTTTGAATTAACCTTCCACGTGTTTGCAGCGTGCCGCGCCTAAAGTCTTCCGTTGTAACCCAAAAAAACACTTTTAGGTTTACAGTGCTTGCAGCAAGTTCATCTTCGGCAACAAAGTTTACATGCGCTTCATCTTTTACTATTTCCTCATCTTCTTTAAAGCATGAAATAATAATTTCTTTTGCTTTTTCAATATCATTTTCATAAGCAATGCCTACAACAAAATCTGCCCGGTAAAAACCATCTTCTGTATAATTAAATACGGGCTTCTTTAATACATCGGCATTGGGTATATAAACATTTCTTCCATCGAAAGTGGTTATTTTAGTGTATCTGAATTCCATTGACTTTACCTTTCCAAAAATGGTTTCAATTTGCACCGTATCGTTTACATGAAACGGGCGGTTAAAAGCAAGGATTATACCCGCCAAAAAGTTTTCGGCAATATCTTTAAAAGCAAAGCCTAACACTACTGCTGATGCTCCTGCCGTGGCTAATATTGCCCCTGAAATACCGCTTAGTCCGGCAGCCTGAAGTGCTAAAAGAAAAAGGCAAATTATCAGGATTATTTTAATAGCCTTTGCTAGAAAGGAGCTCATCAGGGGGTCGTGAGATTTGCTTTTTACCTTTTTCTGAAATACAGACGTGATCCAGTTTACAATAAAAATCCCTACAACTAAAATTAAAATGGCAAGTCCGATACGGGGTATAGCTTTTAAAAATGCTACATAATAAACTTCCAGTCTTTGCAAAATTTCATTCATACTAAATGTTTAAATGTTTTAAATTGAAAAAAAATCGGCTAAGAACCGCTCTTTTTTACCTCGGCCTTCCTACTTTGCATTTCTTTTTCCGTATTTTTTGTGTTTTCTTCATTTTGTTGTACACTGCCCTCGCTACTTTCTACCTGAACGGTTTGTATAGTTACTGCATAATCTTTTGGCTTAATTACTGAGCCATATTTTAGTGCGTAGGCTTTGGTAAACTCTGCTCCAAAATATAAAATGACGGAAGAGTAATAAATCCACAACAGCAGTATTACCAGCGAACCTGCAGAGCCATAGCTGCTACCGAGCTTACTGTTGCTTAAATAGATTGTAATGCAAAACTTTCCAATCATAAATAACACTGCCGTAAACAAAGAACCGGCAACAACATCTTTCCAGCTAATAATTGCATCGGGCAGTACTTTAACAATAATTGCAAACAAAAATCCAACTACTATAAGTGTAATCAATAGATTAACTACATAGATAACCACGATAGCAATGTGAGGAAACATCTGCTGAAGTTTACTCATAAACCCCTCCAGCAATGTATTTATTAAAAAGAGATACGAGCAAAAGAAATCCCAGGCTTGCAGTAACCGAAAAAGAGAGAAGCCTGTTTTTCAACATCCGCAACCAGCCGCTACCGGCTTTTACTTTTAAATTCCATATCGTGTTGATTGAATCCTGCATTTCTGTAAACACAGTGGTAGCTGCTATTATCAACGTTACAAAACTGATGATAGCTGTAAAATTGTTACCGGTTACCGAGGCATTCTTTATAATACTCTGTATTTGCAGCGCCGTGTCTTTACCCACCAAACCACTCATCTGTTTATAAATAGTTCCCTCAATCGCCTCCCGCCCGAGAAATAAATCAGCAAAAAATATAGCAACAAGCAATGTTGGACCAATAGAAAAAATGGTATAATAGGCAAGCGATGCACTTAGTTTAAGCACCTTGTGTTTGCCAAATCCCGCGCCTGCATTTTTCAGAAGTTGCCATACCCCCTTTACGCTTAGCTTACTCATTTGCATCTGTATTATAAAAGCCGGAAAAAGTTCTTCTTAATAAACAAGCCAGTCTGCAAATTTGTTGTTTATAATTTTTTAATGCTTACATTTCAATTCAACTATTTCAATGTAGCTTTCGGTGACATGTAATTGAAAATAAGCGTACCAATAATTGAAGAGAATAAGGAACTAGCGATCAGCCTTCAGCAATCAGCCGTCAGGAAATCAATGACAGGAATGTTTCCTCCTGATAGCTGATAGCTGACTGCTGATAGCCATTTATCATTTAGACTGATCCAGTTCTTTGATCAAAGAGTTCAATGCAGTAATAACATTTTGCCTTGACTCCGGGTCGTTTAAAGCCTGTCTTAATAATTTGTTTGATTTCAATTGTTTGATTATCTTTTGATATTGCTTTTATTAAATCCCATAACAGGAGAAGTTACATTTACTGCACCGTTATCAGTTTGGTTAACAACAGTGCTATCGCTGTTAAGTGATGCTGCATTTGCTACAGATGCGTATAGGTTGCCTTCCAGCTTCTTATTGGTTGATGAAACAACTACTCCTTTTTCATCTACAACGGTAATGGTTTGAAAGTTTTTTTCTTTCACCATATCATTTGCATATAAGTTTACTGCTTCAATATTTCCCTTCATCATCTCTGTTCGTATGGCCCAAACATACGGCTTTGCTAACAGTTTCAAATACCGGTAATCTGCCTGATTAAGCAGGCCAGCAGCCTGCTGTTGCAGCAAGGCTTCCCTTTTCTCGTTCTCCTGTTTAAGATTTTTTATCTCTGCATCTTTCCAAATCCATAGAGCCGCAAAGAGTACAATTACTAAACCTGCTGCTACTAACATTTTATTTTTCGCCGAAGAAAAAAACGAGCTTTTTTCTGCGCTTTTCAAAGCGTTCCTTTCAATGTTTTGCATAAAAATTGTTTTTTGATTGCAGGGCTGTAAACAGGCAAGGCAATGGTTTGAGGACAAAAGAAATACCTTTATAAAGGTAATGCACTATGTAAATATTTAAATTTTGTTTAGATGAAAAAGATATTGGTGTTGATTAACGATTACAAAGTACCCGCCACTGCACTGATCTTTGCCATCAAAATTGCGGTTCAAAATAATTCAACACTATTTGGCATATTTGCCCAAAGCCTCAAATACGGTAATGACAGTTACCTGTTTCCAAGCGATATAAATCTCACCGATAAGGATTTCACAACAGCGACAGACGAATATGAGCACTTGCAGTTCTTACATACAAGTATGAAATTATTTGCCGGCACTTGTCTGGCGGCGAATGTCTCCTTTAAAACCCATGCTGTCAGCACCAACCATTTAGTTACACTGATTGACTACAGTGCTTTTGCCGACATTATTGTTTGCGATGCAGACACACTACCTATTCATTATTCCATAAATACTTTTTTGGCAGATACTCATTGCCCGGTATTAATGGTTAATAAAGATTACACCCAAACTGACACCTTGGTCTTTACTTTCGACGATAAATTATTAAGTATTTACACAATTAAGTTGTTTGCCTATCTTTTTGACTTTTATAAAAATTTGTCGGTGCATTTTGTATCTGTCTTGCCGACGAATGTTATAGGCTTAGAATATGACGACCTGATTAGAGAATGGCTTCCCATACATTATTCAGATGCAAAAATTGAAATCATTAAGGGCGAAACAAAAACCGAGCTTACAAATTATGTCAACAGATTATCTAACCCACTTATTATAATGGGCGCTTTCGGCAGAAGTTTATTGTCAAGATTTTTTAAAGAGAGCCTCGCCAACTATATAATCACGCAAACGAATGCGCCCATATTTATTGCACACAATTAACAGTCGTTTCATGAGTTATATTAGATATGTAATAGCAACAACTATAATCTTATTATTAAATGTGTTTTGCAACGAATTACAGATAAGACCGGGGAAAAATGCAACAATCAGAGATACAACCATAACTCCTGCTAATGCCTTTTCACAACTATTCCTAGACAGCCTTTACCTGGAGCATTTTATAAGCAAAGAAGTAGCCGGAGACAGCATTTCCAATTACATGCGCAGTTTTTATAACTCACGTAATTACAGCTTTGCATGGTTTGATGAAGATGGTCTTACCGTACAGGCACAGGGCTTTTGGAGTGCTCATGATATGGTGGTAAAACAGGCTAGTGACAGCAGTATTTATGACGGGCAATTGCACCAAATTATAGATACGTTAATAAGCGACAGTTCATTTTTAATTGACAAAAAGCAGCTTGAAGAAACCGAGCTCCGTTTTACAAAACATTTTTTTAACTATTTACAATTTGCTTATAGTGGTAAAGTGGCTCCGCAAAAAGTACAATGGCATATACCCAGGCGAAAACTACAGCTGGTTGCCATCTTAGATAGTTTTCTCAACAATAAAAAGGGCGATTGTAAACCATTAAATAAGCCTTATTATTTGCTTCAACAGCAACTGTTCCGATACAAAGAAATAGAAAGGAGCGGCGGGTGGGGAACGATTACTACAACACCAACCATTAAACCAGGCAGTAAAAACAATTTAATTATCGCAATTAAAAAGCGCTTACAGTCCACAGGACTTTATTCCGCCGGCGACACTACAGATTTTTACAACAACGAATTACTTATTGCTGTAAAGAAAGTAGAATCAAGTTTTGGCTTAAATGCTGATGGCAAAATTGACGCAAGTTTGATAAGGCAGTTGAATATACCCGTAGCAGACCGGATAAAGCAAATGCTTGTCAATTTGGAACGTATGAAGTGGATGCCGGAAGCGCCACCAAATTTTTTGTTGGCTAACATTCCGGAGTACCGGCTTCATGTAGTTAAAAATGCTAAAGAAGCTTTGGGAATGAGCGTAGTTGTTGGGAAAGCCGCATACAGAACCGTTATTTTCAGTAACGAGCTAAAATATGTGGTATTCAGCCCTTACTGGAATGTGCCACGAAGCATTGTGCGTAACGAGATATTTCCCGCTATGCAGCGAAGCAGCAGTTATTTAAGAAGAAACAACATGGAAGTAACCGGCTACAGTAATGGCTTACCAATTGTTCGACAAAAGCCCGGTAATAGCAATGCGCTGGGTGATGTAAAGTTTATATTTCCCAACAGCTATAATATTTACTTTAACGATACACCAAGCCGTGGTTTGTTCAACAGGCAGCAACGAGCTTTCAGCCATGGTTGTATCAGGGTTCACCAGCCGTTTCACTTAGCTGTTTATCTCCTACGCAATCAACCTGAGTGGACGAACGAAAAAATTAAAGCAGCTATGAACAGTTCTAAAGAGAAGTGGGTAACTCTTGGTAAAACGGTTCCTGTTTTTATCACCTATTTTACATCGTGGGTAGATGAAAAGGGGTTGCTGCGTTTTACAGATGACATTTATGGACATGATAAAAAACTGGCGGCACATTTATTTGAATAAAACTTTGTCAGTATGAGCAGACTTTACAAATGGGTACGTAAATATTACAGCAAAACAGTCAACAGTATTGCCTTTTATCCCGCGCTGATATCTTTAGGTTTTTTGCTGCTGTCCATTTTAATGCTTGAATTAGATTTTTCCGAAACCGGAAAGCAAATTAAGTCGCAGCTAAGCTGGTTAAGTTTGCGCGATGCAAGCACCGCACGTTCTATACTTACAACCATTGCCGGAGGCATTATTTCACTTACTGTATTCAGCTTCTCAATGGTAATGATACTGTTAAACCAGGCTGCATCGCAAATGAGCAACCGGATGCTCGACAGCATGATCGGCAACAGGTTTCAGCAAATCATCTTAGGCTTTTATATAGGCACTATTGTCTATTCCCTGTTTTTAATGAGTACAATACGCGATATAACATCGGGTATTTATGTACCTGCTTTAAGCATTTATTTATTGCTATTGTTTACTGTTGTAGACATATTTCTGTTTATTTACTTTCTGCATTATGTAACGCAATCCGTTAAGTTCGAAACCATCATCAATCGTATACACGAGAAAACCTTACTTACACTCCGGCATCACTGTTGCCCGGAAAAGGCAAGTATATTTACGCCAGATGAAAAAAAGGCACAAACCATTTATATGCCTTCATCTAATTACTACCAGGGATTTAATAAACCGTCACTTCTACGCTTAGCCGAAAAACATGATATGCTTGTTCAAATGCTTCATTCTCCAGGCTCATATTTATTAGAAGGCAGCCCGTTACTTATTGTGTCTGGCGAGAAAAAATTACATAAGGAAGATATAGGTGAGCTGGTGGTAGCAATAGATTTATACAGCGGTCAACCCATAGAGAAAAACTCCTACTATGGTTACCACCAGCTTGCTGAAGTTGCCATCAAGGCATTAAGCCCGGGTATAAACGACCCCGAAACAGCCGTTTTAAGCATACACGCCTTAACTGACCTGTTCCGGTTTAGATTATTTAACTATCTGCCATTAACGTTAGCCGATGAAAACAAAGTAATCCGTGTAGCAATGAAAGAACTGTCGTTTGAAGAATTATTTGTTGAATGTTTCTACCCCATTTGGAAAGATGGAAAAGAGGATAGGTATATACAAAACTCGCTTCTGCAAATGATGGAGCAGTTGATACAATGTGATGTTCATAAAGAAAATCTAATACTATTGCAACAATTCAAAGCCAAAATAGAGTTGCAGATAGCCTTTATTGTAAAATGAAACCAATGCTTTAATTCAATGGTAATTACAAAAAATAGAATTATATATTGTCATCAAATAAAGATTCTAATTTGTCTTTAAAACAACCTCGCTTCCAGGATAAGAAACATTAGCATTGTCTTCAGCCGTTATAAAAAAACTTTTAGGTTGGAATGCAGTAACTGCACTTAGAGATCCCTTTAAAGTGCTGGAGAGTAAGCTGCCTGAGCTTTTTAGTTGTCCTAAATTCTTGGTTCCATTACTTTCTGTTTCCATCCAAACCACGTACGTTGACCTGGCAGGTGTAAGTTTATTTGAATTAGCAAGATGCAAAACCTTCAGGTCAATGTGGTAGTTGTTATTTTTATCTTTTTTATATTTTATCGAACCTTCAGCCGCGGGTACAACACTTGAACTTGCAAACATCATTTTCTTTGAGCAGGATAGCAACAAAAACGAACAGATGCTTAGAACGAAAAGCTTTTTAACAACACCTGGTAAATAAGTTTTCATTTATAAATTTTTGATAAACAATGTTTAAAAGTAGCGATTCCATAGTTGCTTTAAGTATTAATTTAAGGCGAGGTATTGCTTATCTTTATGTTTAAACCAACATTTCATATTATGACCGGATACCACACTCATAAAAACTGCATTGATGCCTGTCTTAACTGTGCAGCAATTTGTAACCATTGTGCAAGTTCTTGCACACAAGAGGAAAATATAAAAATGATGGCAAAGTGCATTCAATTAGATATGGAGTGTGCGACTATTTGTTATTCAGCGGCTCAACTAATGAGTTTGGGTAGCGAAAAAGCAAAAGATATTTGCAGGATGTGTGCAGATATATGTGAGGCTTGCGGTAATGAATGTGGCAAACATGAAACTGAGCATTGCCAGGAATGTTCAAGGGCATGTAAGCAGTGTGCAGAAGAATGCCGTAAAATGGCAGCTTAAATTATTAATACAGGTTTGCCTGAATTTTTAAATCTACCGCTAGTCCCAAAAAAACAAACACAATTTTTTACCCTCGATCATGGAAGTTTTCTGATTTTTCACGAAACTTTTTATCGTCTTTAATGGCATGTGGTTTAACTACCCGTATATGTTTCAGCGATTCATTTTTGCAACAGGCATTGAAAACAGTACGCCGACAATAAATAACGGCAAAATAAGAGTGGACGAACTTGATAAGTGCGGGCACTATACTTTCTGGAAAAAAGATTTTGACCTTGTCAAAGAATTGGGAATTAATTTTTTGAGATATGGACCACCCATACATACTACGTTTTTAGGGCCTGATAAATTTGACTGGAGCTTTGCGGATGATACCTTTCTTGCGCTGAAAGAAAAAAAAATTATCCCTATTGTTGATCTTTGTCATTTTGGAGTGCCCGACTGGATTGGTAATTTTCAAAACCCGGACTTTCCGGCATTATTTGCAAAATATGCACATGAATTTTCAAAAAGATTTCCGTGGGTTCAGCTTTATACTCCTGTTAACGAAATGTATATATGCGCTTTGTTTTCCGGCTACTATGGATGGTGGAATGAGCAACTTACAACACATGTTTCGTTTGTAACAGCGCTAAAGCATATTGTAAAAGCAAACGTGCTTGCCATGAGGGCAATACTTAATAACAGGTCCGACGCTATTTTTATACAAAGCGAATCATCTGAATATTTTCATGCAGCCAACCCCAAAGCTATTAAGCCTGCAGAGATCATGAATGCAAGACGCTTTCTGTCGCTTGATCTTAATTACGGCAAACGTCTCGAATCAGAAATGTATGAGTACCTCATGGATAATGGAATGACAAGGGAGGAATATCATTTTTTTCTGGACAATAATCTTAAGCGTCATTGTATAATGGGAAACGACTATTATATTACAAACGAACACCGGGTAGCAGAAGATGGAAGCACGACTGCTGCAGGTGAAATATTTGGGTACCACGTAATTACTTCTCAATACTATGACCGGTATAAGATACCAGTTATGCATACAGAAACAAATTTGAAACAAGGACCGAATGGTGATGAAGCAGTAAAATGGCTATGGAAAGAATGGACTAATGTAATAAGAGTTAGAAACGATGGCGTTCCTATTGTAGGCTTTACCTGGTATTCACTTACTGACCAGGTAGATTGGGACACAGCCCTTCGCGAAAATAATGGAACGGTGAACCCTCTTGGTTTATATGACCTTGACAGGAATATAAGACCCGTTGGCACAGCCTATAAGCAATTGATAAAAGATTGGCGTGAAGTGCTTCCGACACAAAGTGTTTGTCTTAATGTGCCTATTGTAGTTCCTGAAGAATTTAAAATAAGCAAGGAAAGCAATAAAGAAGCAGAGAAGGCAGAGAAAAATGAAACGAACACACCCGAATTATTAAATGCAGACAAACAATCAAAATGAGATTTAAAAATAAAACTGTAATTGTTACAGGTGGCGGGGGCGGCATAGGCTTAGCCACAGCAAGAAGGTTCGCATCAGAAGGTGCAAAAATAGTTTTGGCAGATATCAACGCAGATATTCTTAACAAAGCGCAGGATGAGCTTAACACCGCAGGAGCCGAAGGTGTATGGATAAGCCAGTGCGATGTAAGCAATGAGCAACAGGTCGAAGCGACTGTAACCGGAGCCATCAAACAATTTGGCAGCCTCGATGTGATAGTGAACAATGCCGGGCTGATGATTTTTAAGAAATTGGAAGAGCAAACAGCAGACGACTGGCACCGCATTTTAAATGTTGATTTGTTGGGAGCTTTCTTTTTTACCAAATATGCTTTTCTTCAAATGAAAAACGGCGGGTCTATCATCAATATTTCAAGTATTCATGCCATTGAAACAACACCTATGGTAGCCACTTATGCAGCGGCTAAAGCTGCCCTGCTATCGCTTACCAGGTCTGCATCGATTGAAGGAAAAGTCAAAGGAATTCGCGTGAATGCTATCTTACCGGGCGCCATAGATACGCCTATGCTTTGGCAAAATCCAAATATAAAAACTGGTCTTGAACAGGTAAGCAAAGACAGCGTGGGCAAGCCCGAAGACATTGCTGCTGTTGCGGCTTTCCTTGCTTCGGACGATGCTGCTTTTGTGCAGGGTGCCATGATTGAAGTTGATGGCGGAAGACTAAACAGGTTGTAAATAATTTGATGTTTGGGAGCCAGGCATTTGTGCAGCTATTATTCATCGTTGCGTCGCACTCTTCAATGATGAGAATGTGCTGCAACAGGATGAAAGTTTTTTATAGTACCGGTTCTGTGTTATATGTTTTTTATTTTCAGCTAAACAGTTTAATAAAACCACACTTCAATAAACAGTCATTCTGGTGGAAGCTGCATGGTCTTTTTCAGATTTTTTAAAAGCACCCGTATCCTTGTGCGAGGCAGACATTATTGATATAACCCTCATGCTGCAGGTGCGACTAAACGGTTGGGTGCGGTAAAGAGCTTTTATATATTTTGTTTAACTGAACTAATTTTATTGTACCGGACCAAAGTATCTGTGAGCAAAAAAAAGTTTGATGAAGATGATTTAAAAAAGCGTAGGAACAATTTTTATTAATAAAATAAGATGAAGTTTGATTAGTGTTATCATTCCAACATATAATAAGGAGGTACATATAAAAGCTACTATTCAACGACTGTGGGAATATGATCAAACGATTTTGATTAAAGAAATAATTATAGCAGATGGTGGAAGCACAGATGATACAGTTACGATAGCACGAACCGAAGGGGTAAAAATAATAGTTAATCCTAAAAAAGGAAGGGCAGCGCAAATGAATTATGGCGCACAACATGCCACAAGTGAAATACTTTATTTCCTTCTTGCAGATACATTGCCCCCTAAATGTTTTACTTATGATATTACAACTGCAGTTAATGCCGGATATAGTTTCGGTTACTATACGCTATCCTTCGACTACGATCATTGGTTTTTACAAGCAACCTGCTGGTTCACTCTCTTCGATGTAGATACCATTTGTATTGGTGACCAGAGCTTATTTGTAACGAAAGAAAAGTTTTTGGAGGTTAGAGATTTTTGTGAAAAACATATAGTGCTCGAAGACCAGCAGATAATAAGACAGCTTAAAAAAATAAGTAGTTTTAAAGTGATTAAAAAGCCAGTTGTTACTTCTGCAAGGAAATATGTGGAAAATGGTATTTACAAAACTCAGGGAATATTCTTTCTTATCTATTTTATGTGCCGTCTTGGCTTTTCACAACAAAAACTAATAAGCACCTATCGTGATTTAATCCGGCAGGATAAACTGTAGATTTTATGAATGTAATTAAGCGGGTATTTGATTTTAAGGGTGGGCCTTTATTGGCAGCCGTATTTGTTGCTTTATTTATTGCAGAAGGCAGGCGAGCGCTACGAAAGCGAAAGCAGCTAAGGTCTGAAAGGGTAATCGTTAATTCTATTGTAGCCATTCCATCTTTTAGTCTCTTGCGCTTTGTGTTCCTTCCAATAATGGTTAAGCTGGCTATGAAAAATCAGCAACTGCACTGGGGTTTGAATTATCGATATCTTGCCCCTCCTTTTATCAAAGCGGCAGTTGCTTTTTTTATCATGGATTACACAAATTATTTGTGGCATATTTTAAATCATAAAATTCCTTTTCTGTGGCGGTTTCATCTGGTTCATCATTCAGATCGGGATCTTGATGTTAGTACTGCACTCCGCTTTCATTTTGGCGAGTTAATCGGGTCTGTTTTTTATCGGGGTGCATTTGTTTTTTTATCCGGTGCCACACCGATAACTGTACTTTTGTATGAAATACTTTTTGAAGCAGCAACCCAGTTTCATCACAGCAACTGGAGGCTTCCTTTTAAGCTGGAAAAAGGTTTAAATAAAATCATTGTTACGCCCCGTATGCACGGCATTCATCATTCCCAGGTACGAAACGAAACAGACAGCAACTACTCAGTAATTTTTTCTTTTTGGGATAGGTTGCATTCTACCGCAAGGCTCAATGTTGCACAGGATACGATAGTAATAGGCGTGCCATCTTATCAAAATGCTGAAGAGTTAACACCGGGTTATTTATTAAAACTTCCCTTTACAAAAATCAGGCAATGGAAAGACGAAGAAACCACATTGAGTATACCAAAAACAAATGCGAATAAAAATGTGTTGATTAAATAAAAGAACAGTCATGAGAATGTGTTTATTTCTCCTATTTTTAGGCTTATATCAAACTGCTATGCCACAGGTAAACAGCAAATCTTTTCGATTTTTATTGAATACCATCTTATCCGCTAAAACACCAGTCATTAATATAAAAGAGGCAGCAGCAAATAAAAATAATTATACTTTTTTAGATGCAAGAGAAGCCAAAGAATATAATGTAAGCCACATACCCAATGCCCGTTTTGTGGGTTCTGAGCAATTTGAATTGCCTGCAATTAGTGACCTGCCAAAAAATAAGCCACTCATAGTTTACTGTGCAATAGGCAAGCGCAGCGAAAAGCTTACAAAGGAATTATTGAAAGAAGGATTTAGTAATGTTCGCAATTTATACGGTGGCATTTTTGAATGGGTAAACCAGGGAAACAGTGTAGTAGATAATGAAAATAAGCCTACGAATAAAGTGCATGCTTATGGGCGATTTTGGGGGCAATTTTTAGATAAGGGTGAAAAAGTTTATTAAAATTTATGGCAAGAATAAATGTAATACAATTCGATGCAGCAGAAGGTGAACTTAAAACCGGTTACGATGATTTAATTACCAAACGTGGGCAACTATTATGGCGCTTACTTTTTATAAGTTTGGACAAAACTAACAAAAAGATTTTTAGGCAACCAAAAAATGAATAGCTAAAGTAGTAACAAAAAGAATAGCTGAAATTGTTATGGCAATGAACAGGTCTGTAAACGAACTAATTAGACAGGTCATCATCTCCTTTCAAAGCAGTTTATTCAATGTGTTTTTTTTGAATGTACTAAGCATGCGTAAGCAGAGCGTCCCGGTGTGTGGTTCTAAATGGTATAGTTTAACAGACCAGATAGACTGGGATATAGCACTTGCAGAAAAACGTGGCAAGGTAAATGAGTGTGGCTTGTACGATTTAAACCGCAATTCCCGACCTGTTGAAGATGCTTATAAAATACTGTTAAAGTGGATATTTAATCCTGCTTCTTTATGTGAGGATAATAAGAAATGCAATACCCACACTTCTATTTAATCCATCACTGCTTGTCAGGTTATTATAAATTTTACGACTATATGGAGTAAATATGTTCACTCATTAAAAAATTAAATGTAAAAAATATAGTATGAAAAAGTTGTTATTCTTTATTAGCGCACTTACAATTTTTGCTATCGCCGCAACCGCTCAACCAAAAGGCAATTCTGATCATCCTCCATCAAATCAGTTATACACAAAGATTTTACAGAAGTATGTAAATAGTAGCGGCCTGGTTAATTATAAAGGTTTGAAAAACGACAAGGCAGAATTTGAACAGTATTTAAAATTATTAAGCTCAAACCCTCCTTCTGATAAATGGAGTAATAACGAGAAGAAAGCGTATTGGATCAATGCCTACAACGCCTTCACTTTAAAATTGATCATAGATAATTATCCTGTCAAAAGTATAAAAGACATAGGTCCGTCAATTCAAATTCCATTTGTTAATACCCCGTGGGCAAAAAAGTTTTTTAAAATAGGTGGGCAGGAGATGAAACTGGATGAAATAGAACATGACATTTTAAGAAAACAATTTAATGACCCTCGTATTCATTTTACACTGGTTTGCGCATCCCGTTCATGTCCTAAGCTACATAATGAAGCTTATGAAGTTGCAAGATTAGACGAACAGCTTAATGACCAGGGACGAGCTTTTTTATCAGACAGATCTAAAAATATTATTACCCAGGATAAGCTACAACTTTCTAAAATCTTTTCATGGTTTAAAGGAGACTTTACAAAGAATGGAAGTCTTATTGACTTTCTAAACAAATTTTCGCCTGTTAAAATAAACAAGGATGCTGATATAGACCATCTCAGTTATAATTGGATGTTGAATGAACAATAAAGAAAACAATAGGAAAGAGTTGAATTAGAAGATGACATTACCAGGATTAGATTTGAACTCCGCGGATGAACGAAGAAATTCTGTCATTGATGACGTGAGGGCAGGCAAATTGAAGATGAGAACTTAAAGGCTCTTTCCACTTTTACCCGAACTATGTTTATTACAAGAGGAAGACCTTCAGCAGAAGATGTTGAATTGTTTTTAAAAGCAGGATATTCAGAGCGTCAAATTTTGGAAATCATTCTTGCATTAGCAGTAAAAACCATGAGTAACTACAGTAATCATTTATTTGATCCGGAAATAGATGCTAATTACAAATCGAGGAAATGGACGAAATAAACGCTAACTACTTTTATTTCAATAAGGCACGCTGTTCCTCAGTGTACTTTTTGTTAATCTATAAATCATGCATATAATCAAACAAGTCACTTTCTTTTTCCTGCTAATGTCATTAGGATCTTCAATTAATGGTAAAGCGCAGACGAATGATAGTTTACTAAATCAGCTATCAGCAAAATGGAAGAATGCAAAGACTTATGGATTAAAAGTAGCAGAGCTAATGCCTGAAGAACAATATAATTTTAAACCGGTGCCGGATGAAATGACTTTTGGTGAACAACTTTTACACATTGCGCAAAATATGAACTGGCTTTCTTCTGCTTACTTATTAGGGAGCAAGCAGAAGAGTAAAAGTGATGCGAAGGTTTTAAGCAAACAGTCTATTATAAATACCATCAGCACTGCCTATGATTCGGCATTGGCTGTTCATTACCGGCTCAGGCCAAAACAATTAGATGAAGTAGTTCCTTTTTTTGCAGGGCCAAAATCAAGGCGACAAATTCTAATTCTTATGCATGACCATCAAACACATCATATTGGGCAGTTGATCGTGTATTTACGGTTAAAGGGCATTAAACCTCCGGAGTATGTTGGGTGGTAGATGTAAGGCTTTTTTAATAATACGATTCTTTTTTAAATAGAAAATTTAAAACTATGTCAAACGAAGCAAATGCTATTATAAGCCAGCATGAAAGCAATGGTAACTATGTAATGGTTGATGGTTTAAAAACTTTTTATCTGGATGCAGGTATAGGACCTGTAGTATTTTGCATACATGGTGTGCCTACTTCATCTTTCCTTTACCGGAAAGTAGTGCAGCAATTGCAGCAAAGAGGATTAAGAGCCATTGCTATTGACCTGCCAGGATTAGGTCTCACAGACAGACCAGAAAATTTCAATTACACCTTCAGCAATTTTGGAACTTTTTGCAACCGATTTTTAGATAGCCTGAAAACAGATGAAGTTCATTTGCTGATTCATGATATAGGAACGCCAGTTGCCTTATCAATGGCTGCACAAAACAGCAGCCGCATCAAATCTATTACCGTCTTAAATTCTATGCTGGATGTAGAACATTTTGTAAAGCCTTTGCCGATGCGTCCTTTTGAAATGCCGGTATTGGGTGAAGCTGAATTAGCAATGCTTACTCCCCTTACGTTTCCTTTAATGATGAAAGGTGCAGGTGTAGTTAATAGCGATGTTATTACTCATGAGGAAACAGCAGCTTATATACATCTGTTAAAAAGAGAAGATGATGGCAAAGCATTTTTAAAAATCATGCGCAGTTTTGAGCAAACAAAAGAATTTACAGAAAGATGTTACAGAGCATGGAAAAATTTGGTATATCCTGTCCAATTGGTATGGGGTGACAAAGATCCATTTCTACCTTATGAAGAGCATGGTAAGCCATTTGAAGAAGCACGGCCTGGCATAGCCGTTACAAAAGTAGAAGCAAAACATTTTTTACAGGAAGAACAATATGAAGTTATTGCAGCAAAAGTGAAAGAACTGATAGTATCTTAGTTGTTAAAAATGGCTGCCTTTGAAGGCGACTATTTTTAATAGAAGAAAATTTTAAAAAAGCTATTGAAATTTAATATTAGGCTTATAACCCTTTCGTTTGTTCAGAGGTAAGCTGTAAGAGCAATAGCAAGGATTTGAATTATAAGAGTAATAGAATCCATTACTTTAATTCTTTATTAAAAATGGTGAAGTAAGTATTACTAACTAAAAAGCTTCTTTGAGTTTTTTTTGGCTACAAGAGCAATAATTGCTGGTGAGGCAAAGTTGATAATAGCACCTGCAACACAATAAATACAAATCCTGTAGCAGCAGCTATTACAAACCAGATTATTTTCTTTTTGCTCATGATAAAATTGCTTGCCGTTTGATAATAGCATTAGCGACATCTACCAAATTTTTACCTGTGAACTGCGGCTTTGGCGATAGAGGATAAAGTGATTGTCCCTTTCGCTCAATAAAGGCTGCCTGTAAACCAGCTTGTAGTGCACCAGCTATGTCCCATCCGTGTGCTGCTACCAGCATGATTTCCTCTTTGTTAACGCCTAATGTGTGAGCAGCATACTGATAGCTTTCAGGAGCCGGTTTATATTTTTGTACGGCATCTATACTTAAAGTTGCTTCAAAGTAAGTGGTTAAGCCTGAATGCTGCAATTGAGCAGTAAGTGTTGGCATAGGAGAGTTGGTAAGCGTAGCCAGGCGAAAACCTGCTTCTTTTAAAAGCTTTAAACCTTTCTCCACATCAGCATAAGCAGAAAGTTTTTTCATTAAAGCCAATGCTTCTTTTTTCTCATCTTCCTCTATTTCTTTTTCCAGTGCTTTAGCAGCCATATCCAAAGTAGCATCAGCAATGGTTGAAAAATCATGATACTGACCGGTACAGTTATCTACTAAAGAATATTGCAACAGCATCCCAAACCAAATGCGAAAGCCCCGTTTACTAACTAACATATCATTCACCTTTTTCTTTAAAGGCGACATATCCATAAGCGTTTCATTTACATCAAAGAGAATAACTGAAGGTTTCTTATTTTCTTCCATTACAAGAGTTTTAATTGTTCAAAAAATATTATTTAGTAGCTGTTTAAATATAGTCAGCAACTCTCATTTTGAAGCTGAAGATGCCATTTTTACTTCAGATGAAGTGATTGCGACGCAAGGATGATGCTATAAAAAACTCATGCCGGTATCTTAAAAATATATATTTAAACGGCTCCTTATAAAGTTGCTTAAGTTTTTGACTTAATTTTTTTAAAGGTTGAATATACTCCATACAGTACCATTACCGCAATAAAAACATACACCCATACCGGAATGTTTTTGCCAACGATAATCAGGTATAAATAAGCTGAAATAAAACATAGGCCTGTAAGCAAAACAGGAATGACAAATGGCTTTTTATTGCGGATGTTTTTGACGCTCCAGCCAAGACAAAGGAAGAAGAAAGGAATAGCTCCGATGTAAATGCTGCCAAAGATGTACGGGTTGACGCCATAGTTTTCACCAAGGCTCAAAAACCAGTGTTTAAAAGTTTCCCACCACTGCATTAGCTAAAGATTTTATAAGCAAAGCGTAAGAATTTTTTCAATCCCTCTGTCAGGCTCTGCTGTTTATATTGAACAATTGCTTTTTGATTGATACGTGTAGCTACGGGATAAGGATAAATTTTATTGAAAATATCATTAATCGAAAGACTATAAGTATTGGCTAATACCAACTCCTGTATCAGTTCTCCCGCATTAGGTGCTACCATAGTACCGCCTAATATTTTTTCTTTGTGAAGCAAACCGCCCTGACTGATAAATAATACCAATTTACCATATTGATAATTGTCTACCACTGCCCGGTCATCTTCTTCAAAATCCTGATCCAGCCGTTTGTAATGGATACCTCTTTCTTTTAATTGGCGTTCATTTAAGCCAAAGGTCGCCACTTCCGGGTCGGTAAAGGTAACCCAGGATATATGGTCATTATTCAGCTTTTTATTGAGAGGTGAAAAGAAATTATTCAGAAGTATGCGAGCCTGAAATTCTGCCTCATGAGAGAACTGCAATGAACCTGCTACATCACCACATACATACACATTTTTATTAGTGGTGCGCAGATAATCATCCACCTCTATTTTATGATCTTTTACATGAATGCCTGCATTATGTAATTGCAAAGGTTCTAAATCCATTAGCCTTCCTATCCCCACAAATACAGCATCTAATTGTACACCCTTCGTACTGCCATCTTTTAATTTAATGATTGCTTCATTAGCAGAGGTGAAGCTATCTATAGAAGCATTAAAATAAAATTCAATCCCTTCCTGCTGTAATTTTTGCAAAAGAATTGTAGTGACCGTTTCATCATCATGTTCCAGAATTTTATCGCCCCTGCTAACTACAGTCACCTTACTACCCAACCGGGCCATAGATTGAGATATTTCAATTCCAATAGGACCACTTCCAACAATTAAAAGTCTTTCCGGTAATTGATTTATATGAAAGATATTTTCGTTATCGTAATATTTTACTTTTTCCACACCCGGCACTTTTAGTTTCACCGGCTTTGACCCTGTCGCAATTACAATCTTTTTTCCCCTGAAGCGTTTGCCATTTACTTCAATTTCGTTGTTGCCGGTAAAATGTGCTTCACCCAATGCCACATCTACGCCTTGCTCCCGTAACCAGGCTGCATTTTCATGCACCCGTATTACATTTTGCTTATCATACACATATTGAATAGCCTTTTGAATATCTATTTTTCCTGTTAGTACTACACCTAAATTACCTGCCACTTGAGCATGATGTGCTATGCGTGCTACATGAATCAAAGCTTTGCTGGGAACGCAACCATCATTTAAACATTCTCCACCGATATGTTCATCTGTTTTTTCAATCATTAATACTTTGAAGCCTGCTTTACCCATAAACAGACCTACACTTAGCCCTCCTGAACCACAGCCAATTACTACAATGTCATAGAATTTTTCTTCCATAGTATTTTAGTCGCTATAAATTGAGAAACCTGACAAATGATGCATTTTATAATATTGATACGTTCTACCTCCGCAACGGCTAAAAAAATTGACTAATCAACTTTAGCCTTACTACAACATGTAAACAATCTTAGAAGCATTTGTAGGATTAAGAGAATTTTTTTTCAATTGGCCGCCTGTTATGTTCCCATTCATCGCTACTGCAAAAATGTTAATGATGTCTTCCGCATGATGTCGAAGAAGGTGTTCTATATCTATTGCTTTATTGTCCATTTTATAAGAATAACAATTATATTTCTAATTTACAAGATCTTTATTAATATCCCTTTGACATGCACACCATCACCAACCTATACGGCACCTTCTCTATGGAATTTGACCACGCCGGCGAGACAGGCTTAGAACACTTCATCCCGGAGATGGAGCCGTTAAATTAACTCATAACAAAAACATTAAATTTAATGATATATCATATCTCTTTTTGTAACTATGTGAATGCACTTAACTAAATCTCACAACTCCTATAATTTTAAAAAAATAACAAATAGTTTAGTTGCAGCTTAACTTTTTATGAGTAAATTCGTAACAGAAAAAGTTGACGTCATTAGGGCTTCGCAAAATGTTGAGCAACTTTTTATTGACGGTATTGGTCAATTAGACTCATTTGAGGAGCGACTTAAAGGAACAGTAAATATAAAGGAGTACCCGCAATTATTGAAATATGTAGAGCATTTCGCAAACGGTCACAGCGTTGGCCCGAAGGTAAAATATCTGAAAGGTTTCACCTTAGGAGTAAAAGAATTTGAATTTATTACAAAGCATTTAAGACTTTATGTAATACAGCAACCTGGTAAAAAATTAATCATTTTTGGTGGTATAAAACAAAAAGCAGATAGTTCAGACAACATTGCAATTTTTCGAAACCTTAAGAAAGCATATCTCGAATCAATAATAAAGTAAGCTATATGAAAAGAGAAGAACTTGTCAAAGACAAGAATTATGTTTTCAGTGGAATTCAGCTTCAATTATTAAATATGATTGAAGACTATATGAGAAAAAACAATTTAAACCGAGAAAAGCTGGCAAAAAAACTAAATGTAAGCAAAGGATATATCTCACAACTTTTAAATGTTTCATTTGACCACAAGATTAGCAAGCTGGTTGAATTAGCTTTAGAATGCAACATGATGCCTGTACTAAATTTTGTTGAAATTGAATCATTTTTAAGGCATGACATTTCAAATAAAACATTTGATCTTTTACCTATGTATAAAAACAAAGAAATTGTTTGCGAGGACCTTCTGGCAAAGATAAACAAGAGTAAGCCGAAAGTTTACAAGTTTGAAGACGTAAAGCAATTTATCGTGGATGACATCTCTCCAAAAACGAACCACTTAGAGTTAACCTGATTTACAATGGTAGAAATAAAAAATAACAGGTACGATTTTTCCTTAGAGAGGATAAAAGAGCTGTCGTTTGGTCTCGATGAAGTAAAGTTTGATTCTAAACTGCCAGTTCTTTTTAAATTAGATAATTACTTAGGTTATAACCTTGAAAAGGGGTTAATAAATTTTACGTTAACAACGATTGTTAAACATCCAGAAATGGATGATGATGCTCCTTTGGCGGTACAAGTGGTACAGAATTTATTCAGAGTAAAAAACTTTAGCTCATATAAATACAAAAAAACAATTAAAATTCCAACCGAACTCCTAACATCTATAGTTAGTGTTTCCGTTGCTCATTCCAGGGCCTTTTTTTCAAAAAGTTTGTCGGGAACAATCCTAGATGATTACTTAATCCCTGTGATTAATCCTGTGGAAGTTGCAATGGAGTTTTTCCCTAAATCATTTAACATAGGGCATACCAAAAATCAACCAAAAGCATTGAAGAAATAACACTATCAAAACGACCTGAGGTCATAATCTAGAAGAAAGATTTTTCGCGTTACCACTAGCAATCGGGAAACATTTTACGGGTCATCTGAGTAATAAAAACGGTCATTTTCCTAATTTTTGTTACCCTATTGTACCTCATAAATACAAAACTCAATATCAGTAAGCTTTTCAGATCAAAGTCATGTGCCGATCTCGGGCACATTAAGACTATTAAAAATTCCCTATAATTTATTAAACTTGAAACATTTATTTTTTTAGCTCATTCGTATTTAGCCATGCCCGGAAATAAAAAAGTCATAGGTTTTATGGTTCATTCTCTAACTAGTAGATCGTTCTTTAATTAACGTTACAAAATAGTTTCAATTAAACTCAATATACTATGGGATAAAATCCCATAGGTTGTTTGATTGGCTAAAGCCATTGGAGCGTAGGCTGTAAGCCTATTGAAAACTTTACACTGAAGTGCATTGAAACTATTCCAGAATAAAATTCTGTTCCCCATTCGGACCTTCCTTATGGTGCTCCAAATACTCCTGTATCATCTCATCCGTTATATTACCACTACTCCATGCCCCATACCCTATCCCCCAAAAATGACCTCCCCAGTAACGCTTTCCCAATTCTCCAAACTCATCCAATAATATCCTGGCACTCCGACCCTTTAAGCGTTTCACTATATCACTAACACTTATCTTCGCCGGATAACTTACATGCAGGTGTATGTGATCCTTGCTTACCACTCCCTTTAATACCTGTATTTCCAAACTATCACATGTCTGACGTAATAAGTCCCGGCATCTCACCTGAACTTCTCCCTTTAATACCTGAAACCGATATTTTGTGCTCCATACAATGTGAACATGTAGCTGATATATACTGTGACTCC